>JGI20158J14315_10000238_pt1 | contig 38516 bp, 34 predicted proteins | sample COG_08_FD_14315 | JGI IMG/M metagenome (IMG submission 14315)
TAAGTATCACTAAAAGAAGTGGAAAAGTAAAGCAACTAGAAGAAGGCTTGAATGCAAGCGGTATTATCAAAGATTGCAGAGGTGTAGGAATTGCTCATACAAGATGGGCTACTCATGGAAAACCTAACCAAATTAATGCTCATCCGCATAGAGATCAATCAGGAGATATTGCAATAGTACACAATGGTATTATTGAAAATTATTTACCTATCAAAAAGTTTTTAAAATCAAAAAAAATTAAATTTAAGTCCGAAACCGATACTGAGGTTTTAGTTCAGTTGGTTGGATATTTCTTTAAGAATGGAAAAATGACTTTTGAACAGTCTGTAAGAGCAGCTCTTCAGCGCGTAGATGGGGCATATGGAATTGTTGTTTTAAATAAACAATTTCCTGATATGATGATTGCAGCCAGAAAGGGAAGTCCTTTAGTGCTTGGAATTAAAGACAAAGAATTTTTTGTTGGAAGTGATATTTCACCAATAATCAAGCATACTCAAAATATTATGTATCTTGAAGATTCCCAAATGGCGATTATTGATGGCACTGATTACAAAATTACTTCAATTAAAAAAGATGTAAGTTTGCCTAAAAAAATTGAAAAAATTGATATTAAAATTGATGATTATGATAAAGGAAAATTTGAATTTTTTATGCATAAAGAAATCCATGAACAGATTAATACAATATCAAATACAATCAATGGTAGAACAAAGAAGAATAGCATTCTTTTAAATGGTTTGAGGGATTATTGGCCACAAATTAAACAGGCTGATAAAATTTTTATTACAGCGTGTGGAACCTCATGGCATGCTGGATTAATTGGAAAAAATTTAATCGAAAGATTTGCAGAAGTGCCAGTACATGTAGAGTATGCATCTGAATTTAGATATAACAAAACTTTAGTCGATAATAATAGTGTAGTAATTGCTATTTCACAATCTGGTGAAACTGCTGATACGCTTGCAGCTATTCAAAAAGCTAATGATGCTGGTGCAATTACTATTGGAATATGCAATGTCTCAGGTAGTTCTGTTTCTAGAGAAACAAATTGCGGAGTATTTATAAGGTGCGGTCACGAGGTAGGAGTTGCTTCAACCAAAGCATTCACAGCGCAAATAACTATTCTGTATTTATTTGCCCTTAAATTAGCTGATTCCAGAGATAAGATAAGCAAAAGCTCTATTAAAGCACATCTAGACTACGACGGTTCTATCAAAAAAATGAAATCAGTTTTCAATAAAGAGTTGGATATTAAAAAGATTGCTATAAAATATAAAAAATCATCTGATTTCTTGTATTTAGGCAGAGGGTTAAATTTCCCTGTTGCTCTTGAAGGTGCTTTAAAATTAAAAGAGATATCTTATATACACGCAGAAGGCTATCCAGCAGCAGAGATGAAACATGGACCAATTGCTTTAGTAGATAAAGATATGCCTAATGTGTTTATTGTGCCAAAAGATAAAACTTATGAGAAAATAATATCTAATATTGAAGAGATAAAATCCAGAAAAGGGAAAATCATAATTATTACAGATTCTAAGGATAAGATATTGAAAAATCTCGCAAATGATTTAATCGTTATTCCTAAAACAAATCATTATATGTTTGTTGTTATGGCAACAATAGTTCTCCAGTTGTTTGCATACTATATTGCAGTTAGTAAAAAACTCAATGTGGACCAACCTCGAAATTTGGCAAAGTCTGTGACCGTAGAGTAATTTTTGAGTAAATAGCATGCATGTAAATGTATTCAAAACTGATTAAAATACCTTATATTTCAATTGTAATGAAATTGTTACTATATATAACATTAATAAGCACTCTTTTTGCTCAATCTTTTGACGATGAAGCTAACGAAAAATTTATTGAGTCACTCATTGATGATCTAAATAGACAAAGAAATAATGCCGTTATCAAGAAAATTAATGATAGTGAAATTTTAAATACTAGCTATTCAAATCATGCAGAAGTAATTAAAGTCAAAGCTCTGTATAATCTTAACGAATTAGATTTAGCGCTTAATAAAGCAAAAGAAATTAATCCACTTAGTTTGCCTGCAAATTTAAGAACATCATTTTATTTAACTATTGGAGATATTTATTCTGTAAAAGGGTACTATGATTTTGCATTTAAAAGTTATCTCGATGCTAAAAGAGATAATATTGATTCTAAGTCAAAAAAGACAATCAATAGAAGGGTAGCTAAGTTAATACCGCTTAATTTAGATTATGATTTACTAGAATTATATTTAGTAACTGAGGAAAGTGAAAGCAATAAAAATATTATCTTATTAGCACAGTCTTTTACTTTAGCTTTTGATGGATTAGCAAATATTAGCGAAACATTTAATAAAATAAATTTAAGCATGCTAGATCGAGAGTTTAGAGGTAATTATAATTTTTTAAATAGAAATATAGATTCAAAAACAACCTTCTCTAAGGAAGGTCGGAGTAGTTCTTCCACTTTCAGGTGAAAATTCAGAAATTTCAAACGCTTTTTTGGAAGGTCTTTTTGAAGCAAATCAAATATCTGAACAAAGAGAAAAAGTTCAATTTATTGTTATAGATAATTATAGTAATCCAATTTTAACTGTTGAGGCATTTAAGGATCTGGTATCCAAGCATAATGTAAGTGCCATTGTTGGACCTTTTTCTGATGAAAATCTTATAGCTGGCTCTAGCTCGGTTTCTAACACTAATGTTCCAATCTTTTCTCCGTTTAGTAATTTATCAGATTTATCAAAAATAAATAAAAATATTTATCAACTTAAGTCATCTATTGATTTCAAAAATCAATTATTAGCTAATCATGTATTAAGTGATTCAGAATTGAATAATATAGCTATTATTGCTCCAAGAACAGATTTGGGTATTAAAGAGGTAGATTCATTTCTTTTAGCTATGGACAAGCTAAACAAAGAACCTGTCTATATAGGTTGGTATGAAGAGAATAATGTAATTGATTTACGTCCAAATTTTAAGGAATTAAGAAATATTGCTTGGGATATTGAAACAAAAAATGAATATCAAGAATTCTTGGGTGTTGATATAGACGTTTTAGATTCAATGTTTGATGTAGACAATAACGAAGTTTATGATATGTTTAATATTGAAGAAGAAGACTCAATCGATTCAACTAAAGTAGTATTAGAGACTATAGATGGTATATTTTATCCAATAAATGGTAGCTCATTAGAGTTTGTAGCATCACAAGTATCTTTATCAAATCTTGATGCGCAATTAATGGGAAATGAAAATTGGTTAGACCTTGATTTATTAAAAGAAGAAAGCATTTCTCCTCATATTTCTGATATGATTTTTGTAACAAATTATTTGCCAAAATATGTTAAAAGAAATGAATATGATTACAATAGTTATTTAAATAATGCATTTCATTTTGGGTTTGATTTTTCAAATTATTTATTAAATAATAGTTTTAAAAATGATCAATTTATTTTTAATACAAATACTAATTTTGACGGTATAACTAGGAGCTTTAATTTTTCCTCATCCAATTCTAATACTTCTCCAAAAATTATAAGATTTTCTAATAGAAAAATTTATAATGCTAATTGATATATGTTTTTTGAATTTTCAAAAAAAATAAAATCAAAAAAAATAAAAATAATTTTTTCAAATAATCAAATTGATGGAATTAAGAATGAAAAACTTGAAGCATCTATGCAACAAACGCACTCAAAAAATGTTCAACTAGTTAACAATAAAAATCTTTTTTGCAAGGATACTGACGGTATGCTTACAATGAATAAAGATATATGTTTAAAAATTAAAACTGCTGATTGCCTACCAATTTTTTTCTATAATGAATCACCTTTTATTATAGGAGTAGTACATGCGGGATGGAAGGGGTTAAAAAGAGGAATAATTAAAGAAACATATAAAGTTATTAAAAACAACATAAAGGATATTTCTACTATTCAGGTTCTTATAGGGCCATCTATTTCCCAGAAGAATTATGAGGTTCAAGATGAATTTTTTGATTATTTTGAAAGTAAATTTATTGCTAAAAAAAATAATAAACTCTTTTTGGATTTAAAGGGAATAGCAACTTCACAGTTAAAGAATTTAGGAATTAAAAATGTTAGCGATACAAAAGAATGTACTTATGAAAATGAATATTATCATTCCTACAGAAGAGACAAAACTTCAAAGAGGTTGATAGGCTGGATTTATTATGAATGAATTAATTAATTTTATTATACTGGGAATGATACAAGGATTAACTGAATTTTTTCCTGTAAGCAGTTCGGGTCACCTTGTTTTATTTCAAGATATTTTGAAAATTAACAATGAAGGGGCTTCAGCTGAAATCATTGCTCATTTTGGAACCCTTTTTAGCATACTTTTATTTTACAAAGCATCTTTTTTTTCATCAAAAAATAAAAACGATTTTTTTCATACTAATACTCTGAAATTTTTAACTATCTCAACAATCCCTGCGGTTATTTGTGGACTAATTTTTGACTTCGAACAGTTTTTCAATTATCAATTTGTACAGTATTCATTATGGCAAATGGATTTTTAATTATAATAATGAGTTTATTAAAAAACTCTTTTTCATTAAAACTAAACCTCAAATCAGCATTACTTTTGGGATTATTTCAATCAATAGCAATCTTGCCTGGTATTTCAAGATCTGGGATGGTAATCAGTTCTGCGTTAATGATGGGTTTAGATAAAGAAAAATCGATACAATATTGTTTTTTCATGGTCATCCCAATTATAGTTCTTTCAATATTTTATGAATTATTATTTTCTAATGGGTTTGAAGCAATTAGCGTTGAAAATGCGCTTGGACTTTTTATGTCTTCATTTATATTTGGATATTTAAGTTTATTTTTTCTTGTTCAATTTCTTAAAAAGTTCAATTTTTGGTGGTTTGGTATTTATTGCATTTTGGTGAGCCTAATCTCATGATCGAAGTAATTTTTATAATATACCTTTTAATGATTATCCTCGTAGGTGTTATGTCAAATAAATTTGTTTCTTCACAATTAGACTTCTTGCTAGCTGGAAGAAAGCTTGGCCCTTGGGTTACCGCATTTTCTGAAAGAGCTTCAGGGGAATCAGCATGGCTTCTTTTGGGACTTCCTGGTGCAGCGATAGCTATTGGTTATGGAGAAATTTGGGCAGTAATAGGAATTACAATTGGAATCATTTCTTCTTGGTTTCTAATTGCAGAAAGACTAAGAAAAGAGACCGAAAAATTTGATTCATTAACTATCCCAGATTTCCTTGAGAAAAAATTTAATGATACATCAGGATTAATTAAGATAATATCAGCATTAATTATAGGAATATTTTTCACTTTTTATGTATCTGCTCAATTTCATGGTTCAGGAAAGATTTTAAATACTATTTTTGGAATCGAACCATTATATGGAATTACTCTTAGTGCTATTATAATCATTATATATACGATTCTTGGCGGTCTACTAGCAGTCGCATGGACTGATTTAATTCAAGGTGTTCTGATGATCGGGACATTGGTAGTTTTACCAATTATTGGTTTAATTGAGCTTTCATCTTTAGATCAAAGCATATCTGAGCTATTAACTTTTGATGACATAAATAAAAATTCATTATTTGCAGGCTTAACAGGCCTTAGTGCATTATCCATTGCTCTTGGAGGTATGAGTTGGGGTCTAGGCTATTTTGGACAACCGCACTTACTGATTAGATATATGGCTATTAAATCAGTGTCAGATATTAAAAAAGCTAAATGGATTGCAGCATTTTGGGCTATTCCAGGTATTTCAGGTGCATTTATGGTTGGAATTATTGCTGTTGGGTATTTTGGAGAAGAATTTTTTTATGGAAAAGATACTGAGATAGCAATGCCACTACTAGCTGAAACACTTCTTCCTGCATGGGTTGCAGGGTTATTAATTTCAGGAGCAGTAGCAGCAATGATGTCTACTGCAGATTCACAGTTGCTAGTATCGACATCTGCAATCAGTGAAGACTTAGGTCTAAATAAAATTATTAAAACTACAAAGTCAGATAAGTTGACAAATACTAGGTTTATAACAATTATCTTAGGTTTATTTGCATATGCAACAGCCATGTATTCAGAATATTCAGGAGATACAATCTTTGGAATAGTTAGTTTTGCATGGAGCGGTTTAGGCTCATCGTTTGGTCCTGCAATTATTTTATCTTTATGGTGGAATAATACAACAAGAAAGGGAATTATTGCAGGGCTGTTGACCGGATCAATTGTAACTGTAATATGGGGGAGCAATGACTATCTACAATCATTAGTTACTGAAAGACTCTCAAGCTTTATTCTTGCTTTTTTAGCAGTAATTCTTGTTAGCAAAATGACAAAAAAAGATAAAATAATTAGNGCTAATCTTNAGAATGAAACATCCATTCAGTCTGGGAGTTATGGCATCTCTTATTCTTCAGANCAAAAAGAGAATTAATANACATGATTAAAGCATTAAAAATATTGGGTCAAAAACCATTAGAGCTTGATAAAAATTATTTACTAGTGGGGGATAATGATTTTTTATATTTATATATTAAAGATCAAATTGTAAAAAGGCTAGAAAGTGAAACAGAATTATTTCTATTCGACTGTTCAGATAAAACAGATAAAATTGAATCATTAATTAATTCGCTTGGATCACAAGACCTATTTTCTATCAGCAAATTTATTATTATTAAAAATGTCAATAAGCTCTCAAAAAAAGATAAAGAAGCTGTAATATCATTAATCGATTCTNAAAATACGCATCGTATTTTATGTATTGATCATAGTTTTTTAACATTTGATTACAAATCAAAATCAAATANTATTAAGAACANCACGACAAAAGAGTTTCAAAAGTATTTAGATACAATAGACATATCTACNCCTTTTGAAAGNGAAATGATACAATGGATTAAAGTATTTGCTGATGAACTAGATCTTGATATAAACAATACTTATTCTTCAAAGCTTGTAGAAATTTTCGGTAACAATTTTTCCGCTATTTATAATGAAATGAACAAGTCAAGCTTAGCAATCGCAAAAGAAGAAGATCTTATGAGTATGCTTAATCAATCAAGCAGTGTCAAAAAAGATAAGCAATTATGGGAATTAAATTATGCTATTTGCGACAGAAGAGTTGATGCAATATTTGAAAGTGGACTTTCCATTTTAAATCAATATGGTTTATCATATTTAATCAATGCAATGTTTACCATAATAGAAGCAATATTTTTAACTAAAAAAAACAATGGAACATTATTAGAAGCAACAAGTAGAAATATAAGAGGAAAAGTAGTAAATAGAATAAGTGCAGCATCAAGTAACTATTCATTTGAAGAGCTTGAGAATGCAATTACTATTTTTTCAGAAATTGATGTTAAGCTAAAAACACAGAAAGTTATTGATGAAGCAGAATTTACAAATATTATCAACGGAGTCTTTAAAAGTGAAGGATAAGTTTAAATTATCAGACGAAAAACTTATTCTGAGATTCCAAGAAGGTGATATAAATGCTTATAATGAACTAGTTAAAAGATATAAAGACAGACTCCTTAATTTTGTATTTAGATATTTCAATAATAGAGAGCAAGCAGAGGATGTCGTACAAGATACCCTTATTAAATTGTATACGCATGCAAGTTACTATAAAAACATAGCAAAATTTTCAACATGGATTTTTACTATAGCTAAAAATAATGCTTTAACAGAGTTGAGAAAAAATAAAAGAAAACAAACTGACTCTTTATGGACTGAAGANGGAAAGGTTATTGATATAAACTCAAAAGAACAATCTTTGGACNTAAAAGTGCAAAATGAGATTGCAATTGATCAGTTAAATAAATTTCTAGATGAGATTCCTGAAAATTTTAGAATGGCTGTGGTTTTAAGAGATTTTCAGGAACTTTCGTATGATGAAATTAGTAAGATACTAGAAATACCGATTGGAACGATAAAATCTAGAATTAATAGAGGTCGAATACAATTGGCAGAAAAGATGAAACATTTTAAGGAGAATTAATGGATTATAATAAATTTGAAGATAGAATTTCTGACTGGATTGAGAATTCAATGGATATAAAAGAGCGTAATGAGTTTGAAAAATTTCTGAAAGATAACCCTCAATACCAAACTAAAATTGATTCTGTTCGAACTGCAATAGCTGCAATGAATAGTGCTCCTACCTTAAAAGTCTCAGAAAATTTTGAAAAAAATCTTAATAATAAAATTAATGCCTTAAACAAAAGCGATAAATCAACCTCTGGTATTTTTGGTTTTTCTAGACAAAATTTTGTTTATCTCACTCTATCAGTAATGTGTATTTTTATGCTATCAGCATATTTGCTTCAACCCACTGATTCTGCTTATCTAGTTGCTGATGAAGACACATCAATAGAGGAAGTTAATTCAGAAGATCAAACTACTCCTGAAATAAAAGATATTGATATTTTGAATGATGTAAATGGATCATTTGTTACTGATAAAGATTAATTTTTCATAAAATTGTAAATATCCTTCTCCAGATGTAATTTGCATAGTTATGCGAATATATTTTTTATTAATTATTATTTCAATATTCATAGCGTCTTGCGCTACCAATATTAATGAAGTTTCAGATTCTTCAGTCAATAATGCAATAATTGAATCAGAAAGTACAGATTTAACTAATGATAATTTTGCAGGTGTTCAATTTTTCATGGATGGAATGCTTTTCTTTGAACAGGGAGATTATGCTAGAGCAATCATTGAATTTCAAGATTCTATAGAAGCTGGTTCAAGTTCTCCTGAAGTTTACTTTAATATGTCAGAAGCTTATTGGATGCTTCAAAAATATGATAAAAGTATCTTTTTAGCTAAAAAAGCAATTTTTCTTGATGATAATGCTATTGACTATAAAATATCATTAGGTAAAAAGTATATAGCGCTCAATAACTATGAATTATCATTGGAAGTTTTTAATGAGATTTCACTAAAAAATCCTAAAAATGCTGATGTATTATTTATCATTGGAGATTTAAAAGCTGAATTAAATGATATTGACGGGGCTTTGCTCTATTATCAAGAAGCATATAATGTTAATAATGAGTTAATTCTGCCTTTGGAAGTAGCAGCTCAATTAGCATATAATGAAAATCATAGGGATTTACCAAAAATCTTCAAAAAACTATTATTAGCTGATCCATCAAATTCAGAATACATGAGGGGATTCCTGGAATCAAAAAGCGGTGGAAATGTTGAAGAGCTTATTGAGCTGCTTGAAATAGAAGAGTTAAAAGCAAATCCATTCTATAACAATCTATTCAATCAAATTGCTCTTGAATTTATTAGAGCTGGCAGATTTCAATTAGCAGAAGAATATTTGAATAAATCATTATCCAAAAAAGATGAAGATAGATTTGCATTATATTATTTGTCTTTAGTGTATAGAGAAATGGCTAGAAATGATTTAGCATTAGAGGTATCAAGAAGACACTCATCGTACTATCCAAACGATAAAGAAGGCTATATTAATTCATCTTTGGCTTTAATTAGCCTACAAAGATATTCTGAAGCTATTGATGAATTAAATATTGCATCCTCATTATTTCCTGAAGATTTTGAAGTTAATTATTTTTTAGGGCTTGCAAATTATTCAATTCAAAACTTTGAAAATGCTGAAAAATATTATTTAAAATCATTTACAATAGATAGTGAATCAATTGCATCTATGCATGGTTTAGCTATGACATATGATCAGAATGAAAAATGGGAAAAATCAGATGATTTATATACAAAGCTTATTACTATCAATGATCAAGACGCTCAAGCTTACAATAATTTTGCCTATAGCTTAGTTGAAAGAGGAGAGGATTTAGAATATGCATTAAGACTGTCAAAGAAGGCAATTGAAATAAGCCCTCAAACATCTGCATATCTTGACACCATTGGTTGGATATACTATAAATTATCTGATCTTGAAAAAGCAAAAGAATTTATTAGTAAAGCAATTTTATATGACGATACTAGTGCAGTGATTCTTGAACATTATGGTGATATTCTTATGGACTTAAATGAAGAAAGTGAAGCATTAATATTTTATCAAAAAGCATTGTTACTAGATGAAAACAATGAAGATTTAATTTCAAAAATATCTTCAAATGAAAATCAGTAACAAAGTATTTATAATAACTGCGTTATATATTATTACTTCATGTTCAACTAATAGTGATTTTCAAATAATTGATTCACAAAAAAATGTCCAAATTGAAGAACTAGAGAAAAATTTTCAACGAGTTATTGGTTCTGGAATTTTAACTGGAAATGGAAAATCTAATTTTACTTCATCATTTATTTTTGAATCATCCAATAATTCATCGTTGATTATTTTTAAAGATTTTTTAGGAAGAAGAAACTATATGATTGAAGTGAATAATGGCGTTATTCGTTATTTAAATGTTCGAAAAAAAATTGAAATATCGGAGGATGAATTTAATAGATTTTTCCCCATATCAAGTGCTATAGACTCCAACTTTTATAAATATATCCTATGGGGCGATCCAAAAATTTTAAGTCAAATGGACGTCAAATTGCAAAATGCCTATATTGTATCAACAAAGCTGATTTCAATTGATGGTAGTAATTATTTGAATGAGATTGTATTTTCACTTAATAACGAAAAACAAACTTATAGTATGAAGTTTAATAAAAGAAATTTTAAATAATGAAAAGTCTTTCAATCATAATACCGGTCTTCAATGAAGCTGAATCACTTCCAGCTCTTTTTAATGAACTTAAAAACGAATTTGGTAATAGTTCACATGTTCAAATTGTATTTGTAAATGATGGATCTACAGATAATTCTCAAAAAATTATAGAAAAAGCTATATCAGAAAATTCATCCTGGAAAATGGTTGGTCTTTATAGAAACTACGGTAAATCAGTTGCTTTACAAGCTGGTATTGAATCTTCTTCTGGGGAGTTGATTGCAACTTTAGATGCAGACCTACAAGACGATCCAAAGGAACTTATAAAGTTAATTGATAAATCTAAAAAATATGATCTAGTAGTAGGTTGGAAAATTAATAGGTTAGACCCGCTTGAAAAAAGAATAGCTTCAAAAATCTTCAATTTCTTCATTAGAGTTTTCAGTGGATTAAAAATAAAAGATTCAAATACGGGTATTAAAATTTTTAAAAGAGAAGTTGCCGAATCTTTAAATCTTTATGGAGGAAGACATAGATATATTCCTTTGCTAGCACATCAAAAAAACTTTAGCGTTGCTGAAGTTGCAGTCAAACATAGAAAAAGAGAATTTGGTGAATCAAAGTATGGAACCGAAAGATATAAACATGGTTTCTTTGATTTCTTAACAATATTATTTTTAGGTAAGTATATGGATAGACCACTCCACTTCTTTGGCATGATTGGGTTTTTAACAATATTGGCTGGTATAATTGCAGAATTTTATGTTTTATATTTAAAGTATTTTCTTCAGGAATCATTTCAACAGCATATTGCTATGATAATTTTTGGCAGTCTATTAATTATTACTGGTGTTCAACTTTTTACTTTTGGTTTAATAGGTGAAATAATCGTTAATAAAAATCAAAAAACAAAAAATTTCATTAAAGAAATAATTGAATAAACCATTAAAAATAGCTTCAATAGGTCCTTATTTTCCTTTTAGAGGAGGTATTTCTGATTTTCATAAAGACCTAATAAAACAATTAAAAATTTCTCACAATATAGAAGTAATTAATTTTAAAAAACTATATCCTAATTTCTTATTTCCAGGAAAATCACAAACTGTAAATAAAAAATTAAATAGTAATAATATTTCTAGAAGAATTTTAAATCCTTTAAGTGTTTTTTCCTGGAACAGGGCTATAAAGTATATAAATCAATTTGATGCTGATGTAATTATCATTTCATATTGGCATCCATTTTTCGCATTAATGTTTTCATATTTATCTAAAAGATTAAAGATTAAAAAAATATACTTTTTAATGCATAATGCGGAATCACATGAACGATTTCCTTTTGAAAAGTATTTAGTTAAAAAAATGCTAAAGCAAGCTACTCACATTGTAACAATGAATGATAAAGAAAAGAATAAAATTATAAACCTCAAAGTTAAAGGAAAAATTTTAAAATCATTTCATCCAATTTATAACAAACAATTTAATGAACTTGATCGCAATGTATTCAAGAATGAATTAGGCTTAGATAGAAATCATGTAATTTTATTTTTTGGTCTTATAAGATCATATAAAGGTTTAGATATTTTAATTAATTCTATTAGTCTGTTAAAAAAAACAATTCCAACATTAAAAGTATTAATAGTTGGCGAGCCATATATGAGTATGAAAAAATATTTTCTTCAAATTAATAAATTAGGTCTTCAAGAATTTTTTATTTTTGATAATAATTTTGTTGAGGAACATAATTTGAAAAAATATTTTTTATCATCTGATTTAGTTGTGTTACCATATAAGAAATCTACTCAAAGTGGTGTATTATCCTTATCAATGAACTTTAATATTCCATCATTAGTTTCCTCAAATGGAGGACTTAAAGATTATATTTTAAATAATCAGACTGGTTTTGTTTCATCGCTTAAACCAGAAGATATTTCAGCTATAATTGAAAAATATTTCAACAATAATTTGTATCAATCAATGAGTGATAATATTAAAAATCATAAAAAGAATTTTACTTGGGATAAGTTTGAAGAAAGTTTGCAGCTAAATGATAAGTAGCGAAAAAAAAGTATCAATTCATTTGATAGTCCTTACGTGGAACAATTCTAATATTCTTGAAAAATGCTTAGAGTCAGTTAATAAAATTGATAGAGATGATTTAAAAATATCAATAGTTGATAATTGTTCTACAGACCATACTTCTTCAATGTTATCAGATAAATTTCCTGATTATTCAGTAATTACAAATAAGCAAAATCTTAGATATGCTGGTGGCTACAATTCAGCGTTAACCCAAATAGTTTTTTCAGAAAATGAATATATTATTTTATTAAATGATGATACAATTGTTAGCATTGATTTCATTGATGAGCTCATATCCCCATTGTTAAAAGATAAAAAATCAATTATATCAGTTCCTAAAATTCTTTACGCTTCAAATATAAATAAAATATGGTATGCTGGAGGAAAAGTAAATCTATGGAGTGGTATAATTAATCATGTGGGTATTAGAGATTTTGATGGCCCCAAATACTCTTTTATAAATGAAACTGATTATGCAACTGGTTGTTGTTTTTGTATTAAGTATACCGATTTCAAAAAACTAAATTTTTTCGATCTTGATTTTAACATGTACTGTGAAGATGTAGATTTGTCATTAAGAGCAAAATCTTTAAATAGAACAATAATATATAATCCTAAATCTATTATTTTACATAGAGTGTCTCAATCATTGGGTGAGCATTCATTTCAAAAAAATAAATTAAAACTTCAGAGTCAGTTAAAATTGTTTTGGAAGCATGCAACTGGTATTCAACTACTATCTATTAGCATATATTGGATATTAATTCATCTACCTTATCAATTTATAAGATGGTTATATTTAAGAGAAAAATGATTGAAAAAGAATCAAATCAAAAAATTATATTAAGTGAAGCGCTCCTATCTTTTTCTGGAATGTCATTAGGGTCTGTTTTTAGATATATGTTCTCAATCATTATGGCAAGATTTCTAGGAGCACAAATGCTTGGATTATATTCGCTTGGAAATGCTATTACTAGAATAGCAGAAATACTTGCATTATTAGGTTTGGATAATGGGGTGTTGCGCTTTGTTAGTAGAGATACTGAAGACAAAGTTAATGTGGATCGTTCAATTTATACTTCACTAAAAATTGGACTAATATCAAGTATATTAATAGCTGTTTTATTATTTTTAAGCGCAGAAAAAATTGTTAATGAAATTCTTAATGAAGATTCATTTTTAATAACAGTTATTAAGGTTTTCGCCATCAGTCTACCGTTTACAGTTCTAACGCTAATATCTTCATTTGCTACCCAAGCTTTCAAAATTTTAAAATATAAAATATTTGTTAATCAAATTGTTAATCCTTTAACATTGTTGATTGCATTTGTTACTTCATATTTTTTGCTTGGTATTGAGCTATCAATTTTATTACCAACAGTTGTTTCATCAATAATTGGGTTGATGTTTATATTAAAATTTTTAACAAATTTTTCTTCAATTAGCTTAAGTAAGATTATAGGTACTACTGTTGATAAAGATATTTTAAAATTTTCAGTTCCACTGATGTTTGTATCTGCCATTGGAATTATAATGCATTGGATTGATATTATAATGTTGGGAATTTTATCAAATGCTACGGAAGTAGGAATGTATCATCCTATTGAACGAACAGCTGGTTTAGTAAGAATGATACTTTTTGCATTTGCAGGAATATTTGCTCCTATTTTTTCAGAACACTATTTCAAAAAAAATAAGAATGGCATGAAAGAGTCTTACCAGTCTTCTTCTAAATATATTTTAGCATTTTCTTTTCCAATATTTATTTTTTTATTTATTTTTTCTGAACCAATGCTTTTAGTTTTTGGAACAGAGTTCCAAAATTATTTTGCATTAAAAGTATTATTATTAGGAATATTTATTCAAACAATTTTTGGGCTTGGATCATCAACTTTAACAATGAGTGGATATACTAAGTTTAATCTTTTAAATGTATCAATTGCGTTATTTTTAAATATTATTTCTAATTCAATTCTAATTCCGCTTTATGGTCTAACTGGAGCAGCTCTTGCAACATCGTTTGCTTTAATAGTACTTAGTACACTTAGGTATTTTGAAAACCTTATATTGATGAATTTGAATTTATTTTCATTCAAATTGATAAAGCCTATCATTTCAGGTGCTATAACATTTGTTGTAATACAATACTTGAGTTTAATTTTTAGTAATTATTTTGAACTAAGCAATGTTTTTAACTTGTTGATTTACTTATTAATAAACCTGTTGCTAGTTATATCATCATATTTTACTATTTATTTTTTGCTAGGATTTGACAAAGAGGATATAATTTTTATTAATTCTCTTAAGTCAAAAATGATGTAATGCAATTTGTAATATTTATATCCATCTATATCTTTTCAATAATATTTTTGTTCTTTGATGTAATTGTTCTTGACCAAACTTTTGCTTCTGGAGATACATTTAATCCTTATGCTATACATCATATTCTTGATCAGGTAAGACAGCAATTATCGGAATGGCCACAATGGCAACCGTGGATATTTTCTGGAATGCCTTCTTTAGAAGCTTTTACATATGTAAATCTTCTATATCTACCAAGTTATTTTTTAGACTTGATTGGAGTATCTGACTTAAATATTCAATTTATTCATTTAATTTTTTCTGGTGTTGGAATGCTCTATTTAGTAGATACATTAATTTCAAATAAAAAAATCTCATTTACTATTGGTCTATTATGGATGTTCAATCCATTTTTAATAACGATGATTGTTTATGGGCATGGAAGTCAAATGATGACAGCCGCGTATTTACCTTGGACTCTATATTTCCTACATAAACTTAAATCAGATCAATCTATTTTTAATTTATTAATTTTTTCATTATTTCTTGGTTTTCAGTTACAAAGAGCACATGTACAAATCGCCTATTATGCATGTATGTTACTTGGTTCATATTTTATATTTTCATTTTTTAAAAACAGAAATAATAAATACTTCATCTTTTTTATAGCAGGTTGTTTCATTGCATTTATTCTCGCCGCACATATTTACTTACCATCTTTAGATTATAGATCGGTTTCAATTCGATCTAGCGCAATTGGAAGTTTTGATTATGCTACAAATTGGTCAATGCACCCTAGGGAGCTTATTACCTACATTTTACCACATTTTTACGGTTTTGGAGGTTCAACATATACTGGATATATGCCATTTACAGACTATCCAAACTATGTAGGTATAACAGTATTAATAATTGCTTTCTTTTCATTAAAGAAATTTAAAAATGAAAGAGTATTTTTTTGGATTATTTTACTTTTTAGCATTCTATTATCGTTTGGTAAATACTTTGAAGATTTTTATAAAATCTTTTATAATTATTTACCTTTTTTCAGCAGCTTCAGAGTACCAAGCATGATATTAATTATATCTAACTTTTGCTTATACATCTTATGCGCATTTGGACTAAATGATTTATTGAAAATTTTAAAAGATAAATTTTCAAACATTAATACTAAATTGGTGATNAATGTATTTCTTATAATCTCTTTAATAGATATCTATAGAATAGATTCACAGATCATTAATCCACAACCTTTCTCTGGTGGACAAACCCAAATTATTAACAATTATGATTTTGATAGAATCTTTGAAGAGGATGAAACTATTATATTTTTAAAAGAAAACTTAGGGTTAAATCGTATTTATCCTGCTGGTGCTATTTTTACTGATCCAAAATTTAAATATTATGGCATTGAATCTGTTGGAGGATACCATCCAGCTAAATTTGGTCATTACTCAAATCTGATGAAAAATTCTAATAATCTTTTGTCAATTCCTGTCATGCAAATGTTGAATGTTAAATATATTATTAGCCCAATTGAGATTAACCATTCAATGTTAAGTTTTGTAAAAAATACTGAATTCAATTCTGTTAATGGAAGTATGAATGTATTTATATATAGTCTTAATAATAGTGCACCTAGAGCTTGGTTTATTAAAGATGTTATTAGTGAAGATAATAATATTTATAATTATTTAACTGCAAACGCTTTTAATCCTTTAAAAACTGCAGTAATCAAAGATATTGAACCAAAAAGGTATCACGTTGGAAAAGTAATAAATACCGAATGGAATGTACATGAAGTGGCCATAGAATATGAATCTGCAGATAGCGGAATATTAATTTTAAGTGAAATTTTTTATCCAAATAGATGGAAAGCCTATATAGATAATAAAGAAGTAAAAATTCTTAAGGCAAACGGTGTTTTAAGAGCAGTGAATGTTGAAGCTGGCAATAATAAAGTGATTTTTAAATATGATAATTCATTATTTAAAATATTGTTAAAAATATCAAATTTATTTGTAGTATTAATATCATTATATATTTTCAAACCTTATCTTATGAGCTTGTTAAAGAACTTCAGATAAACTAATTTAAATCTATGTACAAAAACGTAATATTACTCCAGCAAAGCGAAGCATCTTTTATGGATATTTTTCTTTCACAATTGCCAATATTTCTAATTTTTCTTGTTGTGTATTATTTTATTCTAAGGCCTAATACACAAAAGCAAGAATCAATTAAATCAATGCAAGAAAATCTATCTAAAGGAGATAAGGTTATTACAGTTGGCGGAATTCACGGAAAAGTAACTACGCTTAAAAGTAATAGGGTGGTTATAAAAGTTTCTAATGATAGCGAATTAACCGTTGATAAAGTAGCAATAGCCAAAGTAAAAAATTCAACTGCAGCATAACTTATGGCAGTAAAAAAAGTAGTCACCTTCGGACATCCAGCACTGCGTGTTCCCTCAAAAAATATCGATAATTTTAATGATATAAGAGAATTGATAGATGACATGTTTGATACAATGTATGAATTTGATGGCATTGGTTTAGCTGCAAATCAAATAGGCTTAAATAAACGTATTTTTGTAGTTGATATTTCTCATACTGAAGAATGTGATTCTCCTATGGTATTTATAAATGGACATATTAAAAAAGGTGAAGGATCGTGCGTTGATTCTGAAGGTTGTTTGTCACTTCCTGAAATTAGGATTAACGTCGAACGATATAGTTCAATAACATATCAATATCTTGATCATAATCTTAAAGCGCACACAAAAGAGTTCAATGGATTTCTTGCTACAGTAATTCAACATGAAAATGACCATCTGGACGGAAAACTTATTACTGATTACGCAACACCTGCAGATTTGCTAAAATATGATAAAGCATTAAAGTTGATGAAATCTAGTAATGTCAAATAATTCAATTAACATTATTTTTTTTGGAAATACAAATTTTTCAAATCCTGCTTTAGTAGAATGTAATAATCATTTTAATTTAAAAGCTGTTGTAACTAATGCATCAAAAAAAATGGGTAGAGGTCAAAAAATACTTGATACACCAGTCATGCAATTAGCCAAAGAGAATGATTTTAATACAATTGAAGGCGATGATTTAAAAGATAAAAAATTAATTAAACAATTAAAGAATCTGAAGCCTGACTTTTTTGTGGTTGTCGCATATAGAATTTTACCAAAAGAATTATTAGAGATTCCAAAATATGGGTCAATTAATATACACTCTTCTCTTTTACCTAAGTACAGAGGAGCAGCTCCAATTCAGCATGCAATTCTAAATCAAGATAAATATACAGGAATATCAACATTTCTTATAGAACCGAAAGTAGATACTGGAAAAATTCTTGAACAAGAAAAAGTTAAAATAGAATTGAATGATAATTTTGGATCTCTTTCTGAAAAATTAAGTAAAGTTGGAGCAAGATTGATCAAATCTTCATTATTAAAATGCTTAGATAATAATTTAGATTTAACGATTCAAGATGAAAGTAAAGTAACTTTTGCTCCGAAAATAAAAAAAGAAGATTTAATAATAGATTGGAGCAAAGAAGCTGATACAATTTTAGCAAGGATTAAGGCTTTTTGTCCTAAACCAGGGGCTTACACAACTTTAAAAAATAAAAGATTGAAAATATTTGAGGCCCAAGTTTTAAATGATGAAATAAATCAAAAAGTGGGATGTATATATAACGTAGAGAAAGATTTTTTTGATATCAAATGTAGTAAAGGATCTTTACGGGTTACTAAGGTGCAAATGGAGGGTAAAAAAGCAATGAATTGCAGGGATTTTATCGTAGGTTATCAAAACTTAAAATCAAATATTTTAGTATGAGTAAATTATTAAAAAATTTATCAATTTTTTTTGCGACAGGCCTCATTGTACTCTTAATATTTAATTTCATCTTAATGCCAATATATGTTAATGCCAGGAATATAGTAGTTATTCCTGATTTGGAAGGCTTAACTTTAAATGAAGCTAACCAGCTTTCAAAATCTGAAGGGATTGAAGTGGTGGTTGCCGATACAATTTTTACTAATGATTTGAATCCCGATATAGTTCTTGAACAATTTCCATCTTCTGGAAAAGAGGTTAAGCTTGGTAGAACTATTAAAGTGAAAATAACTCAATTTAATAAAAAAATTGCTGTCCCTTCTTTAATTGGCAAAACCTTAAGAGCAGCAGAAATTGAATTAGATCAAAGTAGTATAGAGTTAGATTCAATATACTTCTCATTTAGCTCTAAATATCCTAAAGGTATAGTTTCTTGGCAGAGTCCATCAGAAAATGATAGCATAAGAAAAGGATTTGGCATAAGAGTAGAAGTTAGTAATGGCCTTGCTCCTAATGATTTAGTTGCTGTGCCAGATTTTCAAGGTATTTTCCTTAATGAAGCATTAGCAATCATTGATAAAACAGGCTTTAAAGAGGGAAGAGTTCAGTATGTTGATAACAACAAATTTTTACCAAATACTATTATTAGTCAAAGCCCTAATGAAGGCACAAAGGTTTCCCAAGGATCTAAGATTAACCTAGTTGTTGTCAAATGACAAAAAAGAACTTAATCATATTATTGTCATTATATTTTTTATCTTGCGGAGATAATTCTTTTCAAGAAAATAATAAAATAAAAGATTCAGAAATAAATGTTAATTTTTTTTCGAATGATTTATCATTAATCAATTCTGATTCATTATTAGTTAATTTTCAGTTTGAAAACAGTGACAGTAGTTTAGTTAAAGCAAGTTGGTATACAAAATCAGAATTAAACGGTGAATTTAATTTTAAAATTGATTCATTGAATAATATTTACAAAAGCATACCCGTAAGTCAAGAAGCAGATTCGGTATTTATCAAACTTTCGCAAAATGATATAGTTATTAATTATTTTGATATAAATATTCCAAGAAGAGAAGAAAAAAATATTCTTATTATTTCTGATAAAAAAAGTATTTTTACTGAGTTAATAGAAAATAATAGGCTATTCAATAGCGAAATAATCACAACTGAAAAATTTAAAAAGTATAATTTCTCTGATTCTGATGTACTTATAATAGAGAATGTTGATGATTTTTCTAATAATCTAATTAGAGAAATTCAAAAATTTATTTTTTTGCAAAAACCAATCTTATTTATGATGTCAAATTCTGAAACTGATAAAATATTTTTATCTCAAACATTAGACTATCCAGATGTAAAAGCAATAAGAGGAACTTCTAAAAACCAGTTTTTTAATTTAAAAAATGAATATGCAAAAAAGTATTTATCAACCAATAAAGATAAATTCCAAATATATAGATTTTTTGAAATCAAAAATTTTAAAGATGAGGAAGTATATTTTTCAATTTCTACAAATGACCCACTTGTAATTAAGAAAAATATTTTTGGATCAGATATCTTATTTATCACAACGCAACTTGACGGTGATTGGACTAATGAATTTTTTAATGAATTTATATACGATCTTTTTTTAGAGCTCGTTTATGATCAAGTAATTGTGAATGAATCCTAAAAAAGAAAAAGCATTAGTAGTTGCTCCAAGAATTTGGAAAAGCAGTAAGAATTATCATAATAGCGTAGAAGAAATATCTTTGCTTATTTCAACATTAGGCGTTCAAGTAAAAAATGTAATTGAGCAAAAAATTAATAATATCAATCCAGCATATTTTATTGGAAGTGGAAAAGCTAAGCAGGTTATTGAGCAGGCAAAAATGCTTGGCGTTAATTACATTATATTTGATGAAGATTTAAGCCCAGTTCAAACAAAAAACTTTCAAAAGCTTGATAAAGAGATAAAGCTACTTGATAGACCAGGGGTCATTCTAGAAATTTTTTTTAGAAATGCAAAATCAAAAGAATCCAAAACTCAAGTTGAGCTAGCAAGACTTCAATATCAATTACCTCGCCTAACAAGATTATGGACTCACCTTGAAAGACAAATGGGTGGCTTCGGTACTAGAGCTGGTGCTGGAGAAACACAAATTGAGGTTGATAGAAGAATCATCAGAAAAAAAATATCATTATTAAAGAAGAAATTAAAAAGCATCGATTCTGAAAGACGCGTTCAAAGCAAAAAAAGAAAATCATTTTTTAGAGCGTCTTTTGTAGGCTATACAAATGTTGGGAAATCATCATTGATGAAATCTGTAACTAAGAGTGATGTTTTGATTAAGAATCAGTTATTTGCAACATTGGATACAACTGTACGAAGACTTTATATTGGAAATAATAATCATATTTTATTAAGCGACACAGTTGGATTCATTAGAAATTTACCTGACAATCTTATAGCTAGTTTTAAATCTACGCTTCAAGAGGTGGTAGATTCAGACTTACTATTAATTGTTTTAGATGCTAATTCAAAAGATTTATTCAATGAAATTGAAACGATTAAGAGCGTGTTAAAAGAAATACATGCCGATCAAATTAACTATCAATATGTCTTTAATAAGATTGATTTGGTTGATCAAGATAAGATTTCATATTTAAAACAATCTTTTCCTGAGAGTATAATGGTTTCAGCAACAAGATCTTTGCAGGTTTCTGATATTAAAGATGCTATTATTAAAAAATATGAAGAATGGATTAGCGCTCTAAAGAATCCATCACACTAGCAACAGTGGCATCTCCAGTAACATTTGTTGCAGTACGAATCATATCAAGAATTCTATCAACACCAAGTATCAAAGCTATACCTTCACTTGGAACATTTATTGCTTCAAGAATAATGATAAGCATAATTATTCCAGCGCCAGGCACAGCTGCAGTTCCTATAGAAGCTAATACTGCAGTAGCAACAATTGTAAATTGATTTGCAAGCGTCAAATCCATACCAACTGCTTGAGCAATAAATACAGCAGCAACTCCTTGATAAAGAGCGGTACCATCCATATTAATAGTGGCTCCTAAGGGAAGAACAAAAGACGAAATTTCTTCTGAAATTCCCAAATCTTTTTCACATCTTTTCATCGTGACTGGTAGAGTAGCTCCACTAGAGCTAGTTGAAAATCCTAATAGTTGAACTGGTGCCATTGATTTTAAGAAATGTTTGATATCGATGGATGTAAACATTTTTAGTAAAGTCATATAGGTTATTCCCATATGAACAAAAAGACCTAATATAACAACGCCCATATAGAACACTAGTGCAGATAAAATTTCACTAATTTGTGAAATATCGCCAGATACAGAACTAATAGTCTTAGCTATTAATGCAAATACTCCGAATGGAGCAAAATACATTATCATCTCAACCAATTTTATAATCATTTGATTGATTCCTTCTAAAAATTCAAGAACAGGTTTTGAGTATTTACGGTCAATTCCTATTAATGCAATTCCAAAAATCAACGATACAAAAACAACTTGTAGCATATTTCTGTTATTAGATGCAGCAGAAAAAATATTTCCCGGTACCATGTCTACAAGAGGTTGTAATGGACCTCTATTTTGTTGAATACTGGCTGCAGCTTCTTGTTTATCAGCTGCTTTATTAAAATATTCACTTGAAAGACTTTCTTGATAGCTGTCAGGTATTGCATTTCCAGGTTCTAAAACATTTACCAGTATCAAACCTATGCTTACCGCTACAGCAGTTGTAGAAATATACAATGCAATTGTTTTCCACCCAATTCTTGAAAGTTTTCTCGTATCAGATAAGGAGGCTACACCAGTAATTAATGAGGAAACAACAAGAGGAACGGCAATCAATTTTAGTAAATTCAAAAATATGGATCCGAACGGCGATATAAAGTCAGATGTAAAACTATTCCATCCATTAACAGCACTTGCAATACCGTAAATTGTTCCAAGCACTAAGCCAATAATTATTTTCCAATGTAATTGCATTTATGAAAATAATATATGTATTATGTGTAAACTAAAAAAATGATTTATTACCTAATTATATCAATATACCTCATTGCTCTTCTTTGGATAGGTTTTAGCAAAGCAGATTCAATAAAAAATCAAGAAGATTTTGCTGTAGCAGGAAGATCGCTATCTCCTTGGATTCTTGTTGGAACCATGGCAGCTACTTGGATGGGTACAGGATCTGTTCTTGGTAATGCAGGAAAAACTTTTGAAATAGGTGCTGCAGGGTTTCTTTTGCCTATCGGTGGTATGTTGGGAGTATTAGCTCTTACAAAAATTGCTGGAAAAGCAAGAGCATCAGAAAAATTAACTGTACCAGAAATTATTGGCTCTCGCTTTGGTGATGTAGCGATGATTTTATCAGTTATTGCACTACTAACTGCCTACTTGGTAATTGTAAGTTATCAGTTTAATGCAGGTGGTGCAGTAATTTATACTATTTTTCATGACAACTTAGGCTCCACTTTATCATTGGATCAAGCAACCATAATAGCGGCATTATTTATTGTTGCATATACAGTATTAGCAGGATTATTGAGTGTTGCTTATACTGATGTTGCAAATGGCATTTTAATGATTACTTGCTTTATCATTGCATTGCCAATTCTATTTTTTCAGGCCGGAGGCTTAGAGGGAATGGCAACAAATTTTGAGAATAAAGGCATGACTAATAGTATGTCAATTTTTGGAGTTCTTTCTTTTAGAGACGTAATTAATTTTACCTTACCTTCATTTTTACTTATTCTTGGTGATGCAAATATGTATCAAAGATTTTTTGCAAGCGAATCAGTAAAATCTGCAAAGAAAGCAACCTTCTACCTATTTTTTGCGATAGTTATTTTAGAGTCTTTAATTATTGCAAATGCATGGATTAGTTCAAGCATGATCACTGATATTGCAAAAGAATCACATGTGTTGATATATGCAGCTTATAATTTTTTACCACCAATAGTAGGAGCAGTCATGCTTGCTACAATTATTGGAATTATTATTTCTACAGCTGATTCATTTCTACTTGTTCCAACAACAATTCTTATTAATGATATCTATTTAAAATATTCGAATAAAAAATATTCAGATAAAATGATTGTTACTCTTAGTAGAGTTCTAGTGCTTGCATTAGGATTCTTTTCCTATTGGGTTTCAAGAATGTTTGCAGCTGATACAACTATTTTTGAAAAAGCACTATATGCATTTACAATTTATGGAACTGCAATTACTCCAACTCTACTTGCTGCATTCTTTTGGGATAAAGCAACAAAGTATGGTGCTATTTGTTCGATACTTTCAGGTATAGTTGCTACAGTATATTTTGGAAATCAGTGGAGTTTAGATGAAGCTGTTATACCAGCACTTGCTATCTCGTCAACTTGTTTAGTTCTTATTAGTTTTTTAAAAAAATAAAAATATTATTCAACGATGATTTCAAATGGCGGACTAAATATAGAACTCTGAACACCTTCATTAAAAGATCTTCTATAATATTCAAAAGATTTACCAGTACCTTGCCAATTTTCTTCAAAAGATATTATCTTTATGCTATTATCTTTGGTATCAGCAGTTCCAGATAAAACATGACCTGTAATATATCTTATTCTATCTCTTTTTTGTGCCCAGCTTAAATAGACTCTTTTTAACATTTTAGCATATCCATTGGACTTATATTTTTCCATTATAACAAAAGCATAAGTATACAAAGTGTTATGCTTACCATAGTTTTCATCATTTAATGCCCAAGGTTCCATGTTCAGTTCTTCTAACGGAATTCCAATAATGTATCCAATAATTTCGTTTTGATATCTTGCAATAAAAGGAAGGGATTTTTCAGTATTAAAGTATTTTTCAATTGAAGCTTTTGTAAAAACTGCCTGTTTACCGTATTCTTTTGCAAGGTGTAATGATATTTCAATAAGCTTTGGATAGTCAGCTTTACCAATCTTCTCAATTTTTTCTATTTGAAAAACATTTGTTGAGGCGATAATTTTAGTTTTAGATTGTCCAGCGCTTGTTTCCATAATGCAATATTAAAAATTTTTAATTCTAGTATGAAGCCATTTGTTTGCTAAGTAAGAATAGTTTAAATTTTCACGTGATTTCATTCATTGATAAACTTAAGACAAACATTTCAGAAAAAAATTCAAACCTATGTGTAGGTATTGATATCGATAAAAAATATTTTAATAAGAATGTATCTATCGATGAATTAATGGACTATTCTTATATGGTTGTTGATGCCACTAAAGACTTAGCTGCAGCATATAAACCAAATTTAGCTTTTTTTGAAGAATGGGGATCTAAAGGATTTTATTGGTTAGAGCAGTTGGTTAAGGAGATTGGCAATGAACATATTATTATTGCTGATGCCAAGAGAGGCGATATAGGAAATACTGGTCTTCATTATGCAAATGCTTTTTTTAANCATTTAAATTGTGATGCNATTACAATTAGTCCNTATATGGGCGAGGAATCAATTCAACCATTTATTACTGATACNTCTAAAGGGGTATATGTTCTTTGTAGAACTTCCAATAAAACATCTTCTTACATTCAAGAAGAAATTTATTCAAAAGTTATATCTTTATGTAACGATTTAAACTCTAATAAAAATATAGGTCTTGTTGTTGGAGCAACNANCGGCCAAGCCTTGCAAGCTGTTAGGTCTAAATCTGATNTACCTTTTTTAATACCTGGAATTGGCGCTCAAGGAGGTGATCTAAAGAGTGTAATTAAAATTAATAGTAATCACATGAACTCAACTCTTATTAATATTTCTCGAGGAATTATTTTTGCTGATTCTAAAGATTATAGCTCTGTAAGAGCTTCTGCTAAAAACTATTTAAATCAAATGAGGGCTATTAATGGATAAAGATTATTTGAAAATATTTGAAGAAACTAGAGCATTGATGTATGGACATTTTGTTTTGTCTTCAGGTTTGCATAGTGATACATATTTTCAATGCGCAAAAGTTCTTCAATATCCAAAATATTTATCTTTATTTGGAGAAGTTTTGGCAAAGCATTTTTCTTCATTGGATATAGACAAGGTTATTTCACCAGCAATCGGAGGAATTGTTTTAGGAACTGAAGTTGGAAGAAGATTAGATAAAAAAACTATTTTTTCTGAACGTTCGGAAGGTGTTATGAAATTGAGAAGAGGTTTTAATATTAAAAAGGGTGAAAAGATTCTTATTATTGAAGATGTTTTAAGTACGGGCGGATCTATTAAAGAGGTGATTGAATTGATTTCTAAATATGGAGGAAATCTTGTTGGCGTTGGTGTAATTGTCGATAGAAGTCTGAAACCTGTTTTCATTCATGATAATTATTTTTCTGTTACCACTCAAAAAGCACAAATTTTTGACAAAGATAATATCCCTGAAAATTTAAAAAAAGTGCCTGCAATTAAACCTGGAAGCAATACTATCATTTCTGATGCTATTGAGCTTGATTAATGTATAAAGATTTAAAAATTGGACTTGCTTTAGGTGGAGGAGGAGCTAGAGGAGCTTGTCATATTGGCGTTTTAAAGATTTTAGAAGCCCATGGTATTGTTCCAGATATTGTTGCTGGTACAAGCGCAGGCTCGATGATTGGAGCAATGTATGCTGCTCATCATAATGCCAAACTTGTAGAGTCAAAATATATTGAACATGTAGAAAGTGAAAATTTTTCTGATTTAGGCTTTAGATATATATCAAATTCCGAAAAAGATGATTCAATTTTTTCGCAGATAATTAAACAAATAAAAAATCAATATGTTTTAGCAGTTAGTTCCAATAGAACATCTATTGTAAAAAATGAAAGATTATCTAAGGCAGCAAAAATTCTTTTTGGTAATAAACAATTTGCCGACTTGAAAATACCATTAATGGTTACAGCTACAGATTTAGTATCTGGAAAACCAATCATTTACAATTCAGGAAACTTAATTGATGCAGTAGTTCAAAGTTCATCTATTCCAGGTTTTGTTGAACCTACGCGCATAGAAGATAGGATGCTTGTTGATGGAGGTGTTGCATTACCAACTCCTGTTACTCCTCTCATTGATATTTGTGATTTTATAATTGCAGTTAATATTACTCGAGGAGTAGAAAATCAACCTAATCCATCAAATATTTTTGAAATCACAACTAGATCTAGAGATATTTCGGTTTCTCATTTAAATGATTTTTTATTAAATAAAGCAGATTTTGTGATTAAGCCCGAACATAATAATTTGCATTGGTCTGCGTTTGATAAGACAGAAAAATTTATTGAATTAGGAGAGATAGCTGCAAATCATTCCATTGAAAATTTAATTTTTCAATTAGATAATAAACTAGAAAAGCCTGTAAAAAATATTGAAGAATCTTTTTGGACTAAATTAAAGAAAAAGCTATTTTCATAATCCGGTATGAAAAATTTTCTAGCAATATTATCATTTTTTGGAATAGTCTCTGCACAGTTCAATGATCCTGCTGAGTTTTCAGTCAAAATTGATGATGTAAATCAAGGAGAAGTAGCTTTAGTTGAAGTTCAATCTCAGCTTGATTTTTCATGGAGAATATATGCTGTATATAATGTACCTGAAGGCCCTTCGCCAACAAAGTTTATTCTTAATTCAGATATTATAAATAAAGTTGGAAAAGTTATTGAGCCAGAACCAACAGAAAAATTTGATGAAGGATTTGGAAATGTAACCAAATACCATGAAGGATCTCCTCGGTTTATCATACCTCTTAAATTGAATGATAATTTACCAAATGGTACCTACGATATAGATGTTATAATTGATTACCAAGTATGTAATAATAGTTTATGCTATCCACCTAATCAGGTTACTAAATCTACTTCTTTTAAGATTGTTGATAATGAGATAAGAAACGACTTAACAATTGATAATTACGATTTTAAGGATTCTCTTTTTGCTAGATTGGGATTTGATGAAAATGACTTTTTTAACCTTTTAATAACTTCATTATTAGCTGGTTTTGCAGCTCTACTTACTCCTTGTGTTTTTCCTATGATACCAATTACTATTTCTTTCTTTTTAAAACGTTCTGAAAATGAGAATACTTCTCCTATAAAAGATGCATCAGTTTATATGTTAGGTATAGTTTTAACCTTTACATTTCTAGGTTTATTATTAGCAATACTTTTAGGGGCATCAGGAGCAACTCAATTAGCATCAAATCCTATTGTAAATTTATTTATAGCTTTTCTTTTTGTTTATTTTGCATTCTCATTATTTGGATATTATGAAATTGAAATACCACAATTTTTAAAACGCTTTTCTCTTCAAAGAGAAAGTTCTGACGGATATGCTGGTATATTGTTTATGGCTCTAACATTTACATTAACTTCATTTACCTGCACAGTTGCATTTATGGGAACAGTTTTAGTAGTAGCTTCTCAGGGGGACTGGTTTTGGCCTATAATTGGTATGCTAATTTTTAGTTTAGCTTTTGCATCTCCGTTTTTTCTGCTAGCATTATTCCCACATTATTTATCAAAACTTCCTCAGTCAGGTGGTTGGTTAAATTCTGTAAAAATCATAATGGGATTTTTAGAACTAGCTGCTGCGTTTAAGTTTATAAGTAATACGGATTTAGTTTGGAATTGGAATATTTTTACCTATGAAGTTGTGCTATATGCCTGGGCCTTGATAATGCTTTTATCAGGATTATACATTTTTGGATTATTAAAATTTAAAAATGACTCTCCAGTAATTTTTTCAGTCCATCGTACTGTTATAGGATTAGCATTTATATTTTTTGCAACATATTTGGGAGCTGGTAATCACGGTTATGAAATCAATGGGACAATAAAATCTTATTTACCTCCAAAGAAATACCAATCAAATCTCACATGGAATAATACCTTAGAAGATGCATTTCAAATAGCTCAAGAAGAAAATAAAAATATATTTATTGATTTTACCGGAGTTACTTGTACTAACTGTAGATGGATGGAGACCAATATTTTTAGTATAGATTCTGTAGAAAGTTTAATGTCAGAATATGTGCTTGTAAGTTTATATACTGATGCCGGTGAAGGTTATTTAGAAAAAAGAGCATATCAAATTAATAGATTTGAAACCGCTGCATTGCCATATTATGTTATTCTTGATCCAAATGATAAGGTTTTAGCAGAATTTCCAGGTCTAACAAGAGATGTTGAAAGATTTAAAGAATTTTTAAAAATTGGTATAAAAAATGCAGGAACTTTTTAATAAATAAACCATTTTATAAGTATGATAAAAAAATTAATTATTATAGTAGTATTTGTATCAAGCGTTTTTGCTCAATCAAATCAATCAAATTTATTTGAACAATTTAGTAATTCTTTTGCAGATATTGCTGAAGATGTAAATGAATCTGTTGTAACAATTACTACGACAAATACTGTTCAAATGGACAAGGATGTTCAAAATTTTTACCGATATTGGGGTAGAGATATTCCGGATGAATATGAAAGTAAATCTTTAGGTTCTGGAGTAATAGTCGATGAAAAAAATGCATATATCGTAACAAATCATCACGTTATCTTTGATGAAAGGGCTCAAAAACCTGTTGAAGAAATTAAGGTACAACTTTTAGATAAAAGAATTTTTGAAGCCACTGTAATAGGCTTAGATAAGGCTACTGACTTGGCTGTACTTCAGATTGAAGCAAGCAATATTAAAGCTGTTGAATTGGGAGACTCCGAAAAGGTTCGCGTTGGGGAATGGGTGCTTGCTATTGGAAGTCCTTTTTCTGCTTCTTTAAGTCATACAGTTACAGCTGGTATTGTTAGTGCGCTTGGAAGAAATGATGTAATGAATAATTTAAATACTTATCAAAATTTTATTCAAACAGATGCTGCTATAAATCCCGGCAATAGCGGTGGAGCTCTTTTGAATATGAAAGGCCAATTGATAGGAATTAATGCTGCTATTGCATCTGGCGGTGGAAGAGCAAATGCTGGAATTGGTTTTGCTATTCCTTCAATAATGGTTAAAAAAGTAATGAACGACTTAATTAATAAAGGTTATGTAGTGAGGTCTTTCTTAGGCATTTATATGCAAGATATTAATGAAGACTTATATGAAGCACTTAATCTTCAAACTAGAAATGGAGCTATTGTTAGCGATATCGTTGATGACAGTCCAGCTTCAAAATCTGGTCTAGTTGAGGGAGATGTAATTGTTTCTTTTGAAGGAAAAGAAATCAGTAATGGTTCTGAACTTAAAAATCTTGTATCAAGTACTGATCCAGGCTCTAGAGTCAAGCTTGGTATCTATCGAGATAATAAAAAGAAAAATATATTTGTTACACTTGAAGAAAGAGAAGATATAGTAGCTACTACAACAAATGTTAATTATGAATTTGGATTATTACTCGAAAACCCGAGTGAAGATTTAATTAATAAATATAAATTAAATGAAAAAAATCCTTCAAATATCCAAGGAGTAATTGTTACTGGAGTTGAAGATAATAGTCCAGCTGAAGAAGCAGGGCTTCAAGAAGGAGATATTATAACACGCGTTGGACGTAAAAAGATTTATAGCACAAAAGACTTTCTTTCTGAAATGTCAAAGTTTGATGATGAATCAAAAGTACTATTTCTTGTTAAACGTGGCTCTTCATCAAGATTTATTACATTAACAAGATAAAATAGATTTGAAATAAGTTCTTTTACGCTTAATTCATACGCTTAATAATAATTTCTATACAATTGCAATAATTCCCCTTTTCTTATAAGTTCATAGTTAATTATGAGCATAAAGAAAGAAAATCCAAAAGTTGATTTTGTTAAAAATGAACATATAATTCTCGATTATTGGGCCAAAAATAATACTTTCAAAAAATTAGTAGATAAAAACCAAAATGGTCCTAAATGGAGTTTTTTGGATGGCCCTATTACAGCCAACAATCCAATGGGAGTACATCATGCATGGGGAAGGACTCTTAAAGATTTATATCAGCGCTATAAGTCTATGAATGGATTTCAGCTCAGACATCAAAATGGTTTTGATTGCCAAGGATTATGGGTTGAAATTGAAGTTGAAAAAGAGCTTGGGATTAAGTCAAAAAAAGAAGTTGAAGAGCTTGGTATAGAAAAGTTTGTAAATCTGTGCAAAGAAAGAGTAGAAAAATTTTCTGAAATTCAAAAAAATCAATCTATTAGACTTGGATATTGGATGGATTGGGAAAATTCATATTATACAATGTCTGAGGAAAATAATTATGCAATTTGGGCATTTTTAAAAAAACTATTTGAAGACGATAAAATTTATAGAGGAACAGATGTTGTGCCATGGTCAGGGAGGTCAGGAACATCTTACTCTCAAATGGAAATCATTGAAGGGCGAAAGCTAACAGTTCATAAAGGGGTGTTTGTCAAATTTGCCATCAATGAGAAAAAAAATGAAAATATTTTAATTTGGACAACAACTCCTTGGACTTTGTCATCTAATATTGCTGTAGCAGTAAATAAGAAGATCAATTATGCTAAAGTTCAAATCGAAGATGGTACTATTTTTTATATTGCTGAAACGAATTTAAAATATCAAAGACTTAATAAAGAATTTTCAGAGAAAAAAAATTGGGTTGAAGGAGTACCAAAATTAAAAACCTTAGATCAAATTTTTAAAGAGCGTGGTGGATATAAAGTCCTAGAAGTAGTAAAGGGTCAAGATTTAATTGGATTAACTTACAAGGGTCCATTTGATCATTTAGAACCTCAAAATACCGTAGGAGGTTTTCCAATTCATGATACCAGTAATCTTAAAAAACAATCTGCTGTAGATTGTCATATCGTTATTGATGGCGGTAAGGATTCAGAAGGAAATGACATGGTTGTTGAAGGAGAAGGTACTGGATTCGTTCATATGGCTGGAGGTTGCGGTGCCATTGATAATAAAATTTGTAAAAAAGAAGGGTTTGTAGAGATTTCACCTATAGATAATCAAGCAAATTTTATTGAAGGATTTGGCTTTATGTCAGGTTTAAGTGTAACCGATCCTGATACAGCACAAAAAATTATTGATGATTTAAAAGAAAGAAATCTTCTTCTTTACGTAGAAGACTATCCACATATATACCCTCACTGTTGGAGATCTGGCGATGAATTAGTTTTCAAGCAAGTTGATGAATGGTATATCAATATGGATTGGAGAAAAAAAATCAAAGCTGTTGTGGATGATATTGACTGGATTCCAGCTTGGGGAAGAGATCGCGAACATGATTGGCTGGATAATATGGGTGATTGGATGATTTCAAAGAAAAGATTTTGGGGATTAGCCCTTCCTATTTGGACATTTGAAGATGGAAGTTTTCATGTTGTTGGTTCAAAAGAAGAGTTAAAAGAGCTTGCAGTTGAAGGGTGGGAAAAATTTGAAGGGAATACCCCGCATAGACCTTGGGTTGACTATGTTAAAATAAAACATCCTAAAACAGGATTGGTTGGTACAAGAATTAAGGATGTAGGTAACCCTTGGCTTGATGCAGGAATTGTACCTTTTTCTACTATGAAATATTTTGAAGATAAAAGCTATTGGGAAGAATGGTTTCCAGCTGATTTTATTACTGAATGTTTTCCTGGACAATTTAGAAACTGGTTTTATTCTTTGCTTGCTATGTCATCATTTTTAGAAGAAAAATCTCCTTTTAAAACTTTGCTTGGGCATGCCTTGGTTAAAGACGAATCTGGGGCAGAAATGCATAAATCTGCTGGAAATGCAATTTGGTTTGACGACGCAGCTGAAAAAATGGGAGTTGATGTGATGCGATGGATGTATTCAAAGCAAAATGTCGAAAATAACCTGCTGTTTGGATATGACAAAGCGGATGAAGTAAGAAAAAAATTAATTAGTCTTTGGAACGTATATTCATTTTTCTGTACCTATGCGAATCTTGATAATTTCAAACCATATTCACATGATGTAAGTGAAAAGGATTTATTATTATTGGATAGATGGATTTTATCGAGATCTCATCAACTTACAGCAGATGCTAAAGCAAGTTATGAAAAGTTTGAAGTCGATAAGTTATTAAAAAATGTTGAATTATTTCTGGATGATTTATCCAACTGGTATATAAGAAGAAATCGAAGAAGATTTTGGAAGAGTGAAAACGATTCAGATAAATTTGTTGCATACCAAACATTATATGAGGTTCTTTTAGATTTAATTAAGGTTCTTTCTCCTGTTTTACCATTTGTCTCTGAAAGAATGTATTTAAATATCACTAAAGATGATGCTAATGAAAATGATAATAGCATACACCTTTCATCTTTCCCTCAAAGCAATGATAGTAAAATTGATAATGCATTAATTGAAAAAGTTAATTCTTTAAAAAAAGTAATTGAATCAGGAAGAGCTGTTAGAAAGAAAGCTAATGTTAAAGTTAGACAGCCTCTAAGTTCTCTAACAGTATACACAGCAAACAAAGAAGTAGAATCATTTTTTAAAGAGCAAAATGAGATTATTTTAGATGAATTAAATATTAAAGAAGTATTGTTCTCAAATAGCATTGATGAGTTTGGTACTCTATCTTTAAAACCTAACTTTAAAAATTTAAAAATGAAGTTTGGCGATGAGATGCAAGAAGCAATGAAGTCAATAAGCAAAATAGATGCTAAAATAGTTTTAGAAAATCTTTTGCATGGAAAATCTTTTCCGAAAAATGATTTTGAATTGAACAAAGATGATGTTTTAATTGAGTTAAAAGCTAAAAATGGGAGTGAATCCTTTTTAGCAAATGATCTGATTGTTTGTTTGAATACTACCATAAGTGAGCAACTAAGACTTGAAGGCGTATTAAGAGATTTAATTAGGCACATTCAATTAATGAGAAAAGAAGCAGATTTTAATATAGATGATAGAATTACTATTTCAGCTTCATTTAAAAATGAGCTGAAAGATGTGATTGATAAAAATAAAGATTATTTCATGAATGAAGTTTTATGTACAGATATAGTGGAAAATATGGAAAATTCTGACTATAATTCTTCTTTCATGTATGAAAATGAAAAAATTGAGATTTATATCAAGAAAGTAGAAAGAGGATAAGGTGGCTAAAACAGCATATACCAAAACAGAATTAAAAAAATTTGAACAAAATATTTTAGATAAAATTGATGAAGTTAATAAAAGCATTGAGGGAGTAAGGTCTTCTACTAGACCTACTAATTCAGTCTTTTTGGAAGACAGGTCAGAAGATTTTAACGAAGGCACAGAAGCTCATGAAGTAGAAAAGAATTTTCTCTTGATGTCTAGAGAGTCAGACTACTTGATCAATTTAAAGAAAGCTCTTCAACGAATAAAAGATGGTACTTACGGTATTTGTGAAATTTCTCAAAAATCTCCAGAAAAATGTGAAAGTCCAGATTGTCCTCTTATTTCGAAGGAAAGATTAATGGAAGTTCCAAATGCTACTAAAGGTGTTTTTTGTAAAGAAAAGAAAAAATTAAATCTTTTATGATCAAATATTTATCAGTTTTGATAGTCATTCTTGATCAGCTATCAAAATTTGTAGTACATACAACAATGAATCTTTATGATTCATTTCAGGTTATCCCTTATTTATTAAACTTTACGTATATCAGAAATGAAGGAATAGCTTTTGGAATTTATTTTGAAGGAGCTAAAACAATATTTATTATTTTGCCGATCTTAATTACGGTGTATTTATTTTATTTGTTAAAAAATGAAGAGTTTCAAGATAAGTTTTCTCAATTAGCATTATATCTTATAATTGCAGGAGCTATTGGAAATATTATTGATAGAGTTTTTAGAGGTTATGTTGTTGATTTCATTGATTTTCATTTAAATGGCATGCATTGGTATGTATTTAATATAGCTGACTCTTCGGTTACAATAGGATTGATATTCTTATTGTATAGCTCTATAATTATAAATAAATAAAATTATGAGAATATCCGTTTCATCATCAGATGAATTAATAAGGTTAGATAACTTTTTATCTTCAAGATTGATTCAATTTTCTAGAAGTAAAATTCAAAAATTAATTTTGAATGGCAATATTACTGTTAATAATAAAAGCGCTAAAAAAAATCTTAAACTATCTTATGGAGACAAGATTGAAATTGATGAAAATTCATTTGAATTAAGCGAAATCTCTCCATCATTAAAAAAATGGGATTATCCTCTTGAAGTAATCTATAGTGATAATAGCTTTGCAATTATTAATAAACCATTAGGGATTATTTCTCATCCAACCACAAATAATAAAGACAAAACATTAGTTAATATTATTTTAAATAGATTTGAAAAAGAATTAAGCAATCATCCCGATCCATTAAGACCAGGAATTGTTCATAGGCTTGATAAAGATACAACGGGTGTTATGATTATTCCATTTAATGAGCACGCACATTGGAAAATTGCCGATCAATTCAAAAATAGAGAAGTACAAAAAGAGTACATAGCATTAACCTGGGGAGAATGGACAGAAAACGAAGGTAAAATTGATAATATTTTATCAAGAAGTAAAAAAAATCCATTAAAATTTCAGTCATCACAAAAAGGGAAAAATGCAAAATCAAAATTTAAGCTCTTAAAAAATGGCAGATATTTTTCTGCTGTTAATTTTTATCCAAACACTGGTAGAACACATCAAATTAGAGTGCACTGTAGTGAATTAGGCTTCCCGATTATTGGTGACGATTTATATGGAGGCGGAATTAATAAATTAAACGAATATTTACCTGAAGTTCAAAAAAAGATGAATAAAGTTATTGAACAAAATAGTGGGCATTACCTTCATGCCGCTAGAATATCTTTTACACATCCTGATACTAAAAAGAAAATGATTTTTGAGGCAGAACCCAATGAATATTTTACTAACCTATTAAACCTGATAGTTAATAATGAAATTTAAAGAAGCAAAAAAAGAATTTTTAGAATTTCTTGAATTTGAAAAAGGCTATTCTAAAAAAACTCTAGAAGCATATAAAAGAGATATTTTAAAATTTGAGATTTATACAACAGAATTTTCAATTAATTATAAAAAAATCAATAAAGAGATTATTTTCGATTTTCATAGCGATCTAAGTCAATCAATTGGACCTAGATCTTTTTCAAGAACATTATCATCATTGAGAACATTTTATAGATTTTTATATTATCAAGAGCTGATTAGTGATTTGACGCTAAATAGCATTTTAACCTATCCCTCTCCAAAATTCAAGAAATCAATCCCTTCATTTCTTTCAGAGAAAAAAATTCATGAAGTATTAGATAAAATTGATCAAACTGATAAAATTTCAATTTTAAAATTAAGAGATAAAGCTGTCATTATGCTTTTTTTTACTTCCGGTATGAGATTAGAGGAACTGACCAATCTAACCTTAAGAGATATTGACTTTAATGAAAAATCTATTAAAGTCATGGGAAAGGGCGGTAAAGAAAGATACGCTAAATTTGATGATACTGCGGAAAAACTATTAGTAAAATATTTGGAAAAAATTAAAAAATATCCATTGTTAAAATCAAACTTAGATAATAATTTGTTCGTCGATAAAACAAATAAACCGTTATCAAGAAATAAAATTCAATATATAGTTATGAGTAATTTAAAAGGATTGTCAGTTAGCTCGTTTGGGCCACATACTCTAAGGCATTCATTTGCGACTCATTTATTAAATAATGGTGTTGGCATTAGCGCTATACAGTCACTTTTAGGGCATTCTAAACTATCATCAACTCAAATATACACTCATGTAAGTTTAGAAAAACTTCAAAGCACAATAAACAAAGCCCATCCTAGAGGAAAAAAATAAAATGATTAAAAATTCTAATTTTAAAAGAAACTCTCATGTTGACACATTGATAAACGACGCTGTAAATAACAATGAGGGTGTAATTGGCTTAAATGGTGCTTTAATGGTAGATACTGGAGAGTTTTCTGGTAGAATACCTAATGATAAGTTTATTGTTGATAATAAGTCTTCCACTGAAGATATATGGTGGGGAGAAGTAAATCAAAAAATTTCTGAAGAAAATTTTAATTATTTATTAGAAAAAGTATTAAATACGTATGAAAATCTTTCATCAAGCTATTATGTATTTGATGGTTATGCAGGAGATGATGTTGATAATTGTCTTAATGTCAGAATGGTAACAAAAAAAGCATGGCAATCGCTTTTTGTAAATAATATGTTTATAAGGCCTACACATGATCAATTACAAGATTTTAATCCTGATTTTACTATTATTAACGCTTACGATGTCAAAGAAGAGAATTGGGAGCAATACGGACTTAACTCTGAAAATTTCATAGTTTTTAATATTGAAAGAAAAATTGCAATTATTGGTGGAACAGAGTATGCAGGAGAAATGAAAAAAGGTATTTTTTCCATGATGCATTATTATTTACCTCTTAAAAATGTTTTATCAATGCATTGTTCAGCAAATGTTTCTGCATCTCAAGAGGAATCAACTGTCTTCTTCGGTTTATCTGGAACAGGAAAGACTACTTTAAGTACTAATGCAAATAGACCATTAATAGGAGATGATGAGCATGGTTGGTCTGATAATGGAATATTTAATTTTGAAGGCGGATGTTATGCAAAGGCTATTAACTTAGATAAGGAAAAAGAACCTGAAATTTATAATGCTATTCAGCATGGTACCTTATTGGAAAATGTTGTTTATAATCTTGAAACTAAAAAAGTCGATTTTAATGATAATTCTAAAAGTGAAAATTCTCGAATTTGTTATCCAATAGACTTTATTGAAAATTCTTTAGGATCAAAAAAGCTTAAGAGTGCAGGACCGCACCCCAAGTCAATAATCTTTTTAACTTGTGATGCTTATGGAATCATGCCTCCCTTAGCAAGATTAAATAAGAAGCAAGCTATGTATCACTTTATAAGTGGTTATACTGCAAAAATGGCTGGAACAGAAACCGGAATTAATGAACCTATTGCAGCATTTTCTCCATGCTACGGTGGTCCTTTTTTAACGCTTCATCCACTTAAATACGCAGAGTTGTTGGAAAAAAAATTAAATGAATTCAATTCAGAAGTTTATTTAGTCAATACAGGATGGTCTGGTTCTAGTTCAACAAGCGGTTCGCAGAGAATTGACTTAAAATTAACAAAGCACATAATTGATTTAATTACCGAAAATAAATTAAACTTCAATGCAATGACAAAAGACCAATTTTTTAACCTTGATATTCCACTTAATCTTGATGGTTTAGATAATAAATTTTTAGTTCCTCACTTAAGTTGGTCAAATCATGAAGAATATATTTCTACAGGAAATATGCTCACTAGACTGTTTAAATCAAATTTTGAAAAGTATGATATTTCTGATTCGGCTATTATCGGAGCCGGTCCTAAATCTGAATTTAGTGCATAAATTAAACTGCCTATACTCATTGATTAGTTTGCTTCACCAATGTAAATTGGCTTTTAAATAAATAGTAGGAATCATAAATGGCAACTTTAATTTTAAAAAATACTCATCTTGCCCTAGATGAAGAAATCAAATCTCTTGAGAAGCTCAAAAGAGAAACATCAGAGAAAATCGGGGAAGCAGCGGATCATGGTGATTTAAAAGAAAATGCCGAAT
>JGI20158J14315_10000247_pt1 | contig 38163 bp, 24 predicted proteins | sample COG_08_FD_14315 | JGI IMG/M metagenome (IMG submission 14315)
GCGTCGACTAAATGTTGTTTTGCAGCTGCGTTGACTGACGTGTCGACTGCCTTTTTGGCCTCTATCTTCATGCGGCGATGTTCTTCTACGAACCACGGCCTTGACGGCCCCGCCATTATCCCGATAAGCGTGCATGCGTCAATCGAACGATTCGTGCATTCCACCGCCGCCGTACCTGTGTCTTTGGAAAAAAAAGATTCGTCGCCCGACTGCCACGACAGTGATTTTTGGTTCGGATTGACACACGACATTCCGAAATCAATAAAAGTGACGTCGTGCTTCGCCGCATCAAAGTATACATTGCTGCTGTTCAAGTCGCCGTGCACAAAGTGAAAGTCTTCCTGTAAAGTCCACAACGCTTTACAAACGTGCGCAACGGCCACAAAAATCTCGTCGTTGGGATTGGCACCTCTCGCAATATCGCCTAAAGAAGACCCCTTACACCTGGTCATGCAGACGTCCGCTGTTCTACTCTCGTCGGAATGCGTTTTAGTTTGGGTAAACACTACCTTGGGCACATTGATATGACGGTAACCGCTCAACTGCTCAGACATATACACCTGCGTGACGAGTTCGTAAAAGTCGTCGCCAAAGTCTTGCGTACTTTTCAAGGCGCACAGCACTCCGTTAAACACGACCAAGGTGCGGACTTTTCCGTACGCCCCNGCGGCAGTATACCCTCTCACAATATGCGCGGTGTTTTGCGCGAGGTCTGCNTTTAAATCCTTGACGGGCGGAATGGTGCGTCGCGTGTTCCCCTTCTCGAATTGCGTCCTACCCCTCAGACGTGNCCATCGACTGTTGAAAGGATTGTCGGTGAAGNCGTACGGTATATCGTCGGACGGCCATTCCCGTATTTCCGCAAAGGACAATACCTGCTTGTAATTCATATCCTCTTGGCCCGAGGCTTCAGGTAACTTTTTGAGCACGTCTACAAACGCCTCATAACTTAGTTTCCTATCAACAACTAAGCCTTTCACCATCTCATACGTTTCTTTACAATGCAACGTTTCTATAGCCTCTGGGGACAAGAAAAGGAGCAAGTCCATATTTCATAGAAGCACACATTGCTTAAGTACACACAAAAATTAGAATAAATCATGGTAATGTGTATGTCACATACTGGTTCTTTTCTGCAAAGGGCCGTACAGGGTCTATAGAATTCCCATGTTTTAATCGTTCGTCGATTAAATGTTTCACTGCTGTTGGGCCCGCGAACTGTAACTCGAACCATCTTCGCGCCCCAGACTTTCCGATAACCCGATTGACAACGCTGGGGTCATCAAACACCCAGTAGTGTGTGTCGCTGTTTTGTTTGTGGTATTGGAGTTCTAAACCAATACTGTTCGGATGTACCTGCTCTTTGCGAAACGTGGACATCGCGCGCGGATGTGCAAACTGCATCACGGAAAACTTTGGCAGTCTCCACAACGCGATGGCTTCCAAACACACGCGTCTATTGTTACGTCCAACGGGATGTAGCTTACCGTACAGCTCGGGGTGCAATGCTACCACACACAGACAAAAAATTTCGTCCTTCAGCATGTTGTCCGTCATCGGTATTCTAGTCCACGCCTGCCACACCTTTTTGTAATGAATGCCTGCCAAAAGACGCAGCACGTAAAACGACGCCATTTTTTCGTACGGTTGTAGGTATCCAGGGTCTAGTTCCAAGCGCGTGGCCGCCTCTGCCACGGCTTGTTTACAGTAAGGTCTACTCAGGCGCGAAGAACAGTACTGGTAAATGCCCATGGGCCCCTTGGTGTCAAACCCGAGCTGAGCGGCCCACTCGTCGAAGTCAAATGGTATCTTCCAGTCCGAAATGACCAGGTGCGCGGTTTTACACGGGTTTCCGTCGGCGTCCTTGGCGTCTTCGGTGCACAGGGCAGTGGTCCATGCAATGTCCTTGAAGGCTTGCATCGGATTTAATTTAATTTAAATTAAATGTTGACGGCCCGAGAAAAAATCACAGGCAGCACGGATTTAATTTAAATTGGCCGCGGAGCCTGCGGCGTCCACGAAATTAAATGTTGACGGCCCTAGAAAAAATCACAGACAGCAACTACGATAAAATAAACATTTGCGTACAAAAAACTGTTTAAAAGCGAATACATTGTTTTTTTTGTCTTAACACGAAATATATTCTATTCTGACAGACTTGCGAATCGATTATCACCCAAGGGAGGCGTTGGTTTTTTCCTCACTTCTATGATGTGTCCCTGTAGCAACCAGTCATGTAGTAATTGGCGTGGTTCAATAATACGCTTCACTTTCTCTATGGTAGCGCCGGGTGACTCACCATTCACAAACCTGCGAGTATTGGGCCCTTCGGGAAATGCTTTTACCTCGTTCACCTCACAACTGTATTCGTATTCTTTTACATCAGGGTCGACGTCGTCAAACTTCTTCACCATTTCGGCGTGAATACTACCCAGCGTGTTAAACGCCGTGTCCAGAATCAAATTTACGGGTTTATTCGATTCAAAGCAAATAGTAACCATTACGTCCGCACGCGTGGGATTTCCGTTGCACCGAATCACGCTCTCTGAAAAACATATCCCGAATTTGTATCTCTCGTGAAATACGAGTTCGCCCGACCGTGGCATATATTGAGGCATGGAACGGCGTCTTAGAAACGAATAAACCGGCTCGTCATCTCCAATGCGCCCCAGTATTTCTGCGAGTTGCCAATATATTTCTTGGTCGGTTGGTCTGGGCAGCTGCTTCTCAAGCTCTTGGACACGTGCCTTCGCCTCTTTCACGTCGCGCCTGGCGTATGATAATTCTTCCCGCGCGGCGACCGCGGCTTCATATCGGTCGCGCTGGGGCTTTGTGAGTCCTTCTGGTGCGGCTTCATATTGATGGAAGCCTGACATTTTTGTAAACATGTATGGAGTATTTGTACTGTATATTTGTTCTATGCTGTGACGAGTCAGAGAACGGATTCTATACTGATCCATCTCGACGCGGGCATATTGAACAGACACCGATGCCCAAAGTCACACAAGTGTACGAGAACGTGGTCCACGTGAGGCGGTCGAAGCGACACGGACTCCGACGAACACACAGGCGTTCGCGTCGTACCAAACGAGACCGTAAATTAGACCGTCGCAAGACCGTGTATGACAGGGACCACGGAGGCGTCAAAACGCGCAATCATAAATGGGTTCGGACAAAGCGCGAACTGTTGCAAGTGTACAAAGAGACACAGCTTGTCGGTAAACTGCGCAAAAAAGCGGCGAAAGTTACACAATCAGGGTACGCGGAAAACGATTTTGTGGTAGCCGATGACGCGAACATTGAAGAGAATGCGTTCACGTTTGACACGGATGAAATGCTGGACCGTGCAGACGCTATCGAACTGGGAACCGATAGCGAATCGGACAACCCGCCAGACTTCTTGTGCTCATCCTCTTCAGACGATTCTGACCTGCCAGAAGGCGAGGCGTAACTGTATTGTTCTTTAAACCAGTAAAAGAACGATTAATATAAATACGAGCACAGCCAAACACAATGAAACGTGCATACAATCTATAACGTAAATAACCCGTTCTTCGATATTAAACTTCTTTTGTTCGGTATTAAACTTGTCATGACACAATTCGCACGACGTGCGTCCTGACACGTGTATCCACCTCTGCAAACATTTCTCGTGAACGTATGCCATCGAACCAGTGCAATTACAGAGGTTTTCCACGCCACCTGGTTCATAACATATCCTACACGTACTTTCGGTACATTCTGCAGTGGGTGAGTCCATGCTTACCGATTTAATTTAATTTAAATTAAATATCGTATTTTTGCTTTTATGACCTGTCACAGTTCACATGGCATGGACATCGGATTTAATTTAATTTAAATTAAATTGACCGCAGGCGTCCTTTTTTTTGGTCTAAACAGTTCACATGTCATCGGCATCGGATTTAATTTAATTTAAATTAAATTAACCGCAGGCGTCCTTTTTTTTGGTCTAAACAGTTCACATGTCATTGGCATCGGATTTAATTTAATTTAAATTAAATTGACCGCAGGCGTCCTTTTTTTTGGTCTAAACAGTTCACATGTCATCGACATCGGATTTAATTTAATTTAAATTAAATTAAATTGTGCATAAGTTCGTCATAATATAAACATCGTATATAGCACGTGAACGCAGCATCGTGGACCATGGTAAAGATTGAGGTCACCAAGGTGATTCAGATTCGCGGGGACGAATGGGCACTCGTCAAATTCCGCAACGCATCGACACAAGGCACGTGCGCTGGTTATTTTGGCTGTCCGTGTCAGCAAATCGTCGCGGGGCAAATATACAGCGGAAACTTGCAACAAAAGCGTTCGTACGATGGTACACTGCGCACACGTTTTAAAGGCAAACCCCACCAACGTATTGTGCATCGTCTTCAGTTTGCACTGAACGCGGAAAGTGTCCCATGGAAAGTACGGGCAGTACTGACGTCGCAATTCAAACCGATTAAGAAGCTCTTCGACGTCATTGAGCACAAACGCTGGTCCCAATTGACATCTATGCAAGGTATTGGCCGCGTGACCGTGAAAAGAATCGAGCAGGCGTATGCGTCCATCAAGTCTGTACTCGAGCGTTCGAATACACTTCAAAGTCAGTTCCCCACTCTGTCTGCGTACATGCGGACCGAACAAATCGAAGCGACGATGAAATGGATGTCCAAGCCGAACACGGACTCTATGGACAACTTCCTAACGTTTCTGCGCATTGACCCGTTCCGTATCGTCTATCACTGTGAGTACGATTCGTTTACGTACGAGAGCCAAGCCAGACAAGATTTCATCAAGGCGACCAAACATGCGAGTCGTGTCAAGATGGCTGAGGCTGCCGCTCAAGACTTGGGCATATCGGTCCACGACAAACGTCGGGCCAGGTACAAGGCCGTTGACGCTATCAAACGCCACATGTCCAAGACTGGCGACTACTGGATGTCGCGCGGCGCTTTCATGGCACGTTTTTCCGGCATCTGTGCGACGTGGCCTATCGCCCAACATGAGAATTATGTGGCACTGCTCAAGTACGCGGATATTGAACAGTTTATCCAAAAAGAGTTTGCCGCAGTGGCACTGCGCAAACAGCCACGGTACAAAATGCCCGAAGACGGCGTGCAACTCGACGACCGTCAGCGCGAGGCCGTACGCCAAGCCTGTGAGAATCCACTATTTGTGTTACAAGGCGGTGCCGGTGTTGGCAAAACCTCTGTCTGCAAACACATTGTGAAATCGCTGTACGGAGCCGTCACATGCGCCGCACCCACAGGTAAAGCGGCACAGCGTTTGAAGGAGTCCACGGGCGTGGAGGCGTTCACAACACATCGTCTGTACTACTCCAAGTCCGTGGAAGTGCACCCCACACTACTACTGGACGAACAGTCCATGCAAGAGCTGGAGATTTTGGCCCAAGTCCTGCGCGAACACACGTTTCACAAGATTATATTTGTCGGCGACACGGGCCAGCTCACGTCCGTCGGACCTGGTCAATTTCTCAAGGATTTGTGTGCGTCGGACGTGCCCCGCATTGAATTGACACACATCTACAGGTCTGGGCCCGACTCGTACATTGCGACCAACGGCCAAAAGATTCGCCACGGCGACACGAATCTTGACACTGCTCCGTCGTCCTTTGAGGTCTTGCCGTACCAAGACGAAGACCAACTCGTCAACAAGGCCATTCGCGCCGCGGAGGAAACTGGCGAGCGCCCCATGGTGCTGTGCAATACCAATAATGAAATTGCCACCTTGAACAAGCGCTTGCGCGACCATTTCAACCCACCGATGGCCACAATGACGTCTAATCCCGTGCAACTAGAGTACATATCCACGACCAAGACGTTCCGTTACCCAAACTGGCGTTTTGCGCTGGCCGACAGTGTCATCAACGTCACCAACAAGTACAAGGAGGAACCAGACGGTGAGTCCATCAAAACGGTACTACAGGTGGCCAACGGTGACATTGGCACGATATCTAAAATTACGAAGGAGAGCATATGGGTGCGTTTCGCGGACGTTCTCGTACGATACGATGGTCCCATCGACTACAATGAGTATTTGCGTCCGGCGTATGCCCTGACCGTGAACAAGGCTCAGGGGTCTGAATACGATACGGTCATCGTCAAGTCGGTGTCGTCGTGGGGCGACAAGCGCGAACGCTTTTACACGGCAGTGACGCGCGCCAAGCAGAAGTGCATTATTTACGAGGTGGGGACAGCCAACGCGGACTGCATTCGCGCCTCTCCGGCATCTAGAAAAACGTTTTTATTCAAGAGATAAATACCCTACTTAAGCATTCTTGTTACTTTCATAATGTCCGTAAAACAATTCGTGTATAAAAGTCCAATATCTACGGGCGAGTCCAAATCTAAAGATGGTGTACAACAGTACGCTCAAATATTACAAGAAAAGGGGTTTGTGGTTATACCCAGAGAATTGTTGGGATTTAGCGAGTCTGAAATTGATTCTTTGTACAATGCCCAATTAGAAAAAGCTCGCAATCAGTTCGGAGACGAATGGTTCGACGCGCACATAGGGTGGTCAAAATCTTTAAAGCAGCGATGGGGTAAAAGTGGTACGGCTGGAAAAGTAAAAGCGTTTGCCGAACAATATAAGTTGTTCATAGACGAAAGAGTGAACCGAATGTTCGATTATATGTTTAATGCATTACGTATACAGCGCGATTCAGATACAAATCTTATAAAAATATTAGGAAGTCGTCTGAGCTTGAACAAAACATGGCGAACAAGTAGAAAACAAGCAGGCTTAACACCTCATGTAGACGAGAACCCGTGGGCGACTCAATCCCCGAATGAGCGTTACAATTACGAATTCTGGAAATCGAAGGTGAAATCAGACATAGAACACGCAAGGCTTAAAATTAGACCTCGCGAGAGGTATAAACCGATTGCATCCTTTTTGGCCCTAACAGATTGTGTGGGTGGATGCGACGGAGGTGGAATGGGTTGCAGTACATGCAAAGACGCATTCTCTTATTATCAAAAGTCACATAACCATGGTCGGAATAAATATCAAAACGATTCAACACGTTCTCTCAAGCAAGTGAAGAAATATTACAAGAAAGAAGACATTGACCCGACAAAGCCTTTACCGAAGACAATAATGGACACTGGTACGTATAAACAGTATCAAAAAAAAGATAAGGAAATTTGGCGTAAAATGGTATATCCCAAATACAAAAAGGGTGACATGGTCATGTGGTTGGCAGAAACATTCCACGCGGGTCCGAAAAATAATACGTCAGAAGCTATCCAATCGCGTATGTATATCGGGATGCTCCCTGACTGTATTTTGAACCGTCAATTCGTGCAAAGACAGTGGGATAATTTGGACGATGCCAATCGGACGTTTTTAATCAATAATTTTACACCTGAACAACGCATGCGATTTGGGGAAAATGCAGACACACAAGTAAGTTAATAAACTTTATTCATTTTTTAACAACATACGTGGACCTACATCGTTCCGAATATCTATTCCGCGAAACTCAAAGCACTCTATGGTCAACCGTGGGTACCCATTACTCACCATCGGGTGATGTGTGTCACGAATAGATACTTTGACGCGAAATGGACTTTCCATCAGGCGGTATTTGGCGTATACTGTCTGTGCGTTCTTACGCACGGGTATTCTGTATGGTTGTGACCAGCGCAGAGAGCAAACCAGTTGACGCGGCTGCATCAACGAACATCGCCGCTTCGTACAGACTAGACGGCGTATCCACATGATGAAGCGCGCGTGGTCTTCGCTGTAGTCCATCTTGAGACACGCGTAAATACCGCGCGCGTGTAGTTGCAGATGATTCGGCGCGCACCACGGTGTCCAACACGTAATAGATTTACCGGACCGCAGTTCAATGTGACGGCCCAGGCGCACGAACGCCATCAGAAACTCCCATTCTCCTTCCCAAACACACTTAAACATGCCGAGAGGTATGGCGAAGCCCGTGTGGAAAAGAATCAAATCTTCCCAGTGACGATGGCAATGTCTGTGCGCAGTGTGCAATGCTGCTCTCGGCCGCACGTCGCAAAACGTGGCAACGTGGAACCAAGAATCGTCCATACGAACTCGCATAGCAAACTTATATACAACGCGAATTCTATTTTTCAACCCTATATATTCGACTCCACTATGTCTTGATATGGCAAGTATTGCCGTCCGTAAACCGTTGTACAAATTACAGATGTGCGAATCCGATGTCGACTCGGATTGTTATAGCTCCGACTCAGATTGGTATAGTTCCGATTCTGATAGGGAAGACGACCATCAAGGGTTAATTAGCTCGGAGTCGGCATTCGTAGCGGCCGAGAGAAGAAAGAGAAAGAGAAGAAAGAAAAAGAGAAAAAAGAAGAAGGTAAAGAAGAAGAAGAAGAAGTCCAAGAGCAGAGGCAGGTCTAGGTCCAAAAGCAGGTCTAGGTCCAAAAGCAGGTCCAAGTCCAAAAGCAGGTCTAGGTCCAAAAGCAGGTCCAAGTCCAAAAGCAGGTCCAAGTCCAAAAGCAGGTCCAAGTCCAAAAGCAGGGACAGAAAAAAGGAAAAAAAGGAAAAGCGCAGAAAGAAAAAAGAACCGAAAGAAGAAAAGCGTAGAAAGAAAAAAGAAGCGAAAGAAGAAAAGCGTAGAAAGAAAAAAGAAGTGAAAGAAGAAAAGCGTAGAAAGAAAAAAGAAGCGAAAGAAGAAAAGCGCAGAAAGAAAAAAGAAGCGAAAGAAAAAAAGCGCAGAAAGAAAAAAGAGGAAGACCTAGATGAAGATGATACACCACAAGTCGAGGATTCCGAGCCTGATTCCGATTCCGAGCCTGATTCCGATTCCGATTCCGATTCCGATTCCGATTCCGATTCCGATTCCGATTCCGATTCCGATTCCGTTTCCGTGGAGAAGAAGCAATCATGGCTTGAACGCGGGTTTAAAACTTTTGTAATGGCTTAAATTTAAACTAGAACTTTTTGTATTTCTACATTTTCACTATTTTGTATTTGTACATTTTCACTTTGTTTAGTGTCTGTGCATGGCGGGTCAGTCTTTTTCTTGGCGTAATAGACGTAGAAGAAAGACGCGATAGCTGATATTTGGAGCCCGGCAAAGTTCAACACGCTGAATTTGTACGTGGCGTCAAACAAGCCCAGACAAACGATAAGACCCATGACGGCGGACTTTGTGGACCCCGCGACAGCGAGAGTCAGTGCGTCGTTTTTCTCAATGACCCACGACGCGCCGTAATTAATGGCAATACCGAGTATGATGGAGGATACAAAGCAGAATTGGAAGGCCGGCGTCGACCACAATGCGAAATCTCTCGGATGAAAGTCCAGGCTCATAATGCTAGAAATAAGGAGAGATGCCACAGCGGAATAGAACAAAATACTCTCCTTTTCGACACCGTCATCCATTGCTTTTTTGGCGGCGATTTGCGACGCGGCAGTGAAGAGATTGTTCGTCATGACGAAAAGGTAACCCTGTGCATCGAACGCGAGGTCATTTAAGGCCGCGACAAAAGAACCGCCCACCATGACTGCGATGGATGCGATGACGGTCCGCGAGGATTGTTTGTCGAGGAACCACCACTGGGCTACGAGCGTCATCAGTATGGAGACTCGTCTCAGGGCCGTGAACATGGCAATGTTCAGCGTTCCGGCCGCGTTGAGACCGAAAAAGATGTTGGCAACATTTAGAACACTGACTACAATCATTTTACAGTTGACGCGTTGTTTGAGCTTGAATCGGAACACGAACGCGGAGACGAGTGATTGCCAGAACATGAGATAAGGCACGGATGGGAACTGGAATTGTGTCAGAATAATTTTGTTGAAAATGACAATGAGAAAGGAGCTGGCCATGTAGAGGGCTATTGACGGCCAATGCATAAGATACACGTAGACGTAGACGGAAATAATACTCACGGTTGTAAATGCGGATTTTTACGCGTAATTCCACACATAATGATAGCACCAATTGCAGGCGATATGTTCTTTCGATTTGTGACACTGTGCTCTTCTCCATGTCATTGATGTGTAATACAATGGTTTTGTAGAAACAATGTCCGTCACAGGTTGGTGGCACTCCATGCATCGTTTCTGAACCCAAAAGGACAAGATGTGTTTTCTCAAGTCGTCCACTGCAAACGGGTTTGCCATGTAACATGAAATCCAAGAAATAAATACGTTATATAGTTATTTAATGAACGCGTGTACATGTAAATGAACGTGGCTTTGATTACGGGAATCACGGGTCAAGATGGGTCTTACTTGGCCGAGTTTTTACTTGGTAAAGGTTACGTCGTACACGGAATCATTCGTCGTCAGTCTGCTATTCACACGCCGCGCATAAACCATATATATGAACGTCTGAGTTTGCACTACGGCGATTTGACTGATTCTTCGTCGTTGATTGGCGTTCTGTCCAAAATCAAGGCTGAAAATCCAGACCGTTTGGAGGTGTATAATCTTGGGGCGCAGTCTCATGTGAAGGTTTCCTTCGAGTTGCCAGAATACACCGCGGAAACGTCCGGTGTAGGTACTCTGAAACTGTTGGAGGCCATTCGCACAACCGGTCTGCAAGAAAAGACGCGTTTTTACCAGGCATCCACATCCGAAATGTTTGGCCTTGTACAAGAAAACCCACAGCGCGAAACGACGCCCTTTTACCCCAGGTCTCCGTACGGTTGTGCCAAGCTGTACGCACACTGGATTGTCAAGAACTATCGCGAATCTTACGGCATGCACGCTTCTTCGGGCATTTTATTCAATCACGAGTCACCACGTCGTGGGGAAACCTTTGTGACGCGCAAGATTACGCGCCAGTTTGCTTCTATTAAAGCTGGCGTTGGCAACGAACTCGTTCTCGGAAATTTGGACGCGAAACGTGATTGGGGTCATGCTCGTGACTTTGTCAAAGCCATGTGGTTGATGCTACAACAAGATGCGCCCGACGATTATGTCATTGCAACTGGTGTCCAATACTCTGTGCGCGATTTTGTAAACTGCGCGGCCAAACATTTCGAATGGGATTTGACGTGGACCGGCGAAGGCGTGAACGAGATTGCCACGGACCAATGGGGACGCGTGCTAGTGCGTGTGTCGGAGCGCTATTTCCGCCCGGCAGAAGTTGAGACGCTTCTTGGAGACGCTTCAAAAGCGCGCGAAAAGCTGGGCTGGCAGCTGGAAACGTCTTTCGAGGCGTTGGTGCGAGAAATGTGTGAGGGGGATACCTGGTCGTTGCATGAGCAGGCGAATCGTAAAAAAAATTAAATATCACTTTCGTTCGATGCATTCGAGTCTAATTCGTAATCTTCTATGTCGCCGAAATCTTCTTCTTCGTCTATTTGTTGTCCCCTTTCGTACGCTTGACCGTCTGAAATTTTCACATCCGGTTTGAAATAGCGCCACATGAACGTGGCTGCTATGAGTGCGCACGAACACACGCCGAAAGCCACTTCCAATGACATGTTTTTCTTATTCAGGAGCACAATTACGACGAACACGTTCAGTGGTATTCTGTAAATGTTCATGATGACAGTGCGGTACTCGTTCGGAATGTAGACGGACCGCAAAGACCCGTACGTTGGAAACATAAGACCGCACATCATTTCAAACAGTGCAAATGTGATAAACACGTGCTGGGAGTTGCCCAGCGCTAGGATAGCGGCGCCGAGCAACGCGGCACTGATAGGCAGAAGCACAAACGGAATTTTTTCGACGACGTGTGACACGCGTTTGAACAATCCCGAACCGATGGATATCATGGCCATGAAAGTCGCGAATATAAGTCCGTATGGACTCGTGTCCCCTCCGGAATCCATGGCAGGTGTCCACAAGAACACGAATGTATACATGGACCCTAAAAATAGTGATTGGGTGATACCTATAATCCACAAGTTGTCGTCCATGCTGCGCAGACCCTCTTGAAAACCGGATATCACGGAGTTTACCGTTGTTTGTTCGTCTTCGGACCAGCTCCCGCGACATATATAGAATCCGATGGTCAATGGCAGGATGGCCACGATGAACGGTGCCAAGTAACCGAATTGGTCTGCTGTGAATTGTGCCAGGAGGCCCGCAATGACTGCTGAAGCGGAGTTGCACAAGGTGGACAGTGCGAACGTGTCGTCTAGCAGGGCCTGTGGATATTTGCGTTTGTGATGTTCGGCAACCATCCAACTTTCCAGTGTAGTCGTCAACAGGGAGGTGCCGATGCCACCGAGGAGACGGCCGAGGAGCAATACGTGAAAGTTGTTGAAGGGTTTGCACAATGCTGACGCAATGTACACAAGAAAGTAAGCCAGCGTGCATTTTTTGCGCCCGAATTTGTCAGCAAGTGCGCCTACAAATGGACCTGATACTCCGGAGGCTCCGAACCCGGCGATAAATAAGAGGGCAATATAATGCTCCGAAAGACCGTACGATTCGTATAAGGCGTATACGTAGGGTCCCTTCAGCCAATCTGCAAAGTATGCGAGAGTGTAAACATACAGATAGTGTCGCTGAAATTGCAACTGCTCCTCAGCTTTTTGTGTCTCGGACCGATGGTTTAGAAAAGCCAGGCACGAGGAGATAAGAATCGCACATACAAACGTCGACCAATACAAGTCCATCTGTGATTACGAAAAAGACACTTAAGTAGTTTTGTGGGTTTTATTTCGCGGGTTCTTGTTGTGACAAGCTCTGATATTTTGAGGCACGCCAGGTCAGCAACTTTTGTATCTCGACAGTAGCCTCTCGTGCCATCCATGACAACCCAACAAACAATGAACCAGTGATTAGACAGTTTACAACGGGAAATCCGGGCACAAAAACAATGATACGCTGCACATTACGACACATAAAAATGTGAAACTGTAGTACGTACGTTTCCAAAGTAATTTGACCGACCCACGCCATTGCGCTTGAGTGTGTTTTCCTCAAAATCGGATGGCAATTGCGTACCAATAAATAGCCAACGATTGGGACAATGGACACATAAGGATGCCAACGGTTGTACGCGTATTTGTCTGGAGAATGATACTGTCCCCAAAACCAGGCGAATAACATCAAGAACCCTGCGACGCCCGACCTCCAATCGTGTTTCACGTTTTTGTATCCGTAAGCACATACCATACCCCACCACGCGCTATACTTGTCTAGGCCAAATCTAAATTCAATTTCGTGTCCCCACGGTGGTTTAATGACCTCGAAAAGCAATACCAAGAAAAGACCGGAGCCTAGTAGGGCAAGTTTTCTCTGTGGAAACCAGCACGTTGCGTACACCAGAAAGAAAGCCACCGTATGTAAGGGAACAACGTAGTAAAGCATGATGGACGTTTGATTGACGAGCATCAGGCCAAGAGTTAGTATATTTATCCTGATGAGTGTGGATATAATTCTTGTCGCCGAAAAGTCATTTTTTTTGGTAAAATACAGGTAGTTTCCAAAACCGGACATCCATACGTAGCAGGATACGAAAACACGTATTTCATTGTATACATATGTGGCGCGATAATAATGGTACAATATAAATGTGATTTGCATGAACCCCTTCCATTCGTTTGTTTGGTCGCGTGACATTACAACTTCTTTTTCAGATTTTGTTAGGGTTGCCAGGGCAGCGAAAGCGGTCAACAACATGCCTGACCAGAACAAATCTGGATTTTGATTTTCATTACGCGGGAAGGAGTTCGGCCACTGATTAAGTACATGTGAAACTACTAATACGAGCGACAAAATGAAATATTTTTTATACATTCATAGACTAAAAATAAATGCTTTAATAGTTATATGTGTTACTTTCGACAAATCGCTTCATTTTCTTCGAAATGGGACAGTAAAAGTCACTTAAGTAGTTTTGTGAGAATGTATTTAGGTCATGCCAATAACTAATATATGTTTAATGATTTGCCTTCCGAAATAAATAAAATAATACTCAGTTATGTATTTCCAGGTGTAAAATGTCATGTATGTAATTTAATATTTAGAAAAGGATTTTATGACAAAAATAATTATCATATGTGTGAAAAGTGTGCATCGCCCATAATGTACGAAAGAGGTTCGTGGGTTTATTTTGAAAAATGTATTTATATTAATAACGGTTAATTATGTTTGTTATACCATTCTAATGTTTTATATATGCCCTCTTCCACCGATGTCCATTTAAATTTTGGGAATACCGCATCGAAATTAGTTGAACGTGCGTATTTTTTAAGTTGGCCGTCTGATTTCATTTCGTCATATTCTATCTCTTTATCTGTTAAATTTGCTATAATTCGGGCTGTATCCGCAATGGATATTTCTTGCGGGGGGGCACAAATAAGGTCTTGAAACCAAAATGGATGTTTGATGACGTGCGCAACAATACGTGCGAAATCTTCTACGTACATAAATTGTCTAAGAGCTTTCCCAGTACCATATACTTGTAATTTCCCGGCTTCAGAAGTTGCTTTTCCAATTAAAGAACCTATCACATGACCGTTCACAGGACAAAAAGAATCATGGGGTCCATACATATTACACGGCACTAGTACATTCCATTTGTAACCGGTACTTTCTCTGACTCGTGCAATTTGTAAATGCATAAGACGTTTCGACACTGCATAACTGGCGTTAGAACTATGTGGTGCACCACTGTGTATCATGGATTCGTTGAATTCGCTAGACCGTTCTGAAAAAACACACGTGGACGAAATTGCCACCAAATTTGTAACTTGACATTTTAAGGCACATTTCATGACATTCGTGTTCATTAAGATATTGTTCATACCGATGTCAAAATTTGAATTTAGATTCTTGTATAACCCCCCAACATCTGCGGCGGCATGAATAACATGCGTTGGATGAAATGTACGAAATAACTTTTCAGTTTGCTTCAAATCACGAAGGTCACCGTCCTTCGACGACAAGAACAACGTTGTCGCGTATGTTATACTAGACTTCAATGCATTTCCTAACATTCCAGAACCACCCGTAATCAAAATTCTAGGTTTTGGCTGCCAATCGAATTTTAATAAAGCGGACGTCAATAAGTCGATTCTAGAATCGGATAATGGTTTGCTATGTAATCCGATGAAGAGCCCACCATGATGAATAATTTCAGCGCCAATGAAATCCGAGGATTCTGCTTGAACATTGTATAACTCGTTGAACGGCTGACGAACCATGTTCCCTGATATAATAGGCCGATGTTCGATTCCAAGCGAATGTAAATGTTCCTTCAGGGCTTCCAGCTGATGCCAGTAAAGTTTTCGAAGCACAATGGCAAAACCAAACCATGCAGCATCTGCTTGAGTACGAATAATGTCAAACTTTTGATTGTTTTTCATATTTTCGTACAATTTTGCATATGAATATTTCCGCGCTTCGATGAAACTGGGTAATTTTTTCAACTGTTCAGAAGCACAAACCGCTTGTATAGACATTGGTCTCAGATTAAACCCTGTATTGATGAATAAAAAACGTTTATCCATATTGGGATATTGCTGTTCGACTTCTCGTTTGTTGGGCAGATGACGAGTCCACCCATGTGCTCTTAGACAAAGAAGCAAGTGATAATCTTCCTCCGTTTGACAGGTGACTATTCCCCCCTCACCACATGTCATATGATGACTATAATACATAGAAAAGGTACCAAAATTTCCAAACGTTCCTAAATATTTTCCGTTGTATTTCGAACCCATCGATTCACATGTGTCCTCAATAACCATCAAATCATATTTGTGAACAATTTCCATGAAACGAATCATGTCACAAGATGCACCTATGACATGAACAGCCATGATGGCTGTAATACGCGTGTCTTGCGTCAATAACGTTTCTAAATGGTCTAAATTTATATTCGCAGTCTCTTTTATTACGTCGGCGTATACTGGAACACACCCTAGTTGTAGAATGGGTGCGACAGACGTTGACCAACAAACCGCGGGTACAATAACATGGTCACCGGTATTCAGTCTTTTTGTTCTTGTTGGATTCATTAGAACTGCCATGGCTAATAGATTGGCAGAAGAGCCCGAATTAACCATAACTGCATATGGAACATTTAAGAATTCGGCGTACGACCTTTCGAAATCCTCGACTTTGGGTCCATATGTGATGTGATTTGACAAAATATTTTCAATCATGGCCACAACTTCTTTTCCGTCAAACATTTGATCTGTGAGAGGAAAGGGAGTATCGTTATCAGAAGGTTTGAAATGTTCAGCGACAAAAGATTCAATTGACATTTATTAATTCATGTCGTTGTTTATATGTAATTAAATACATATATTGGATTCGAATTGTGATTCATCGGGGCCATTATAACATACCACTGCATCGGCACGGGTGAGTTCTAAATTATGTTATGATGTGAATAAAATCCTTAAACAGTCGCAACGGTTTATATATATATACGTTGTTGCAAAACTATATAATGAAAATTCCTAGCACAAATGTGTTTGTGATGGCCGCCGCCTTTCTGTCGATTCTATTGTTGATGGTGGCACGGCATCACCCGCCATCCAGACGCAAAATCAAAAAAATATGGCATGGGCGCGTGTACTGGGAAGGCGAATCGAATACGACGATGTTGCGGTCTTCGGTGAGAGTTATTAACACTACTGTTGGTACAGAGATAACTAAAAAACTTGACATTATTGAAAAAACTGCCCTAGACAAGGTTTCGGCTAATAAACACAGAATGACGGACGCTAGGAATGTTGTATTCTCTGTATCTGATAAATTAGATATTGAAAATACAGTGCAAACACAAGAACGATTGCTATATATGCTTACGCATTTTACACGTATAGCAGAAAAATATGATATTAAGTATTGGTTGTGTGCTGGTACACTTATTGGCGCTATAAGACACCATGGTTTCATACCATGGGACGCAGACATTGATATATCTATACCATATGATTCGTATCTAAAATTACAGAATGCAGCAGAACAAGAACTTCCATCGGATTTATGGTTGCAAGATTGGCAGTCTGACCCTCTATATAAATACGGGAGCAGATTGCCTAAAATAAGAGATTTGAATTCGGATTATACAGCTTGGAGTGCCAATCATAAAGATTGGCACAATGGTATTCAATTAGATTTGAATATTATCCGTGATAACCAAAAATGTTTCTTGAAACAATGTTGTAATTCAATCGAAGAAGCCTTTCCGTTGAAAAGGGTGCCATTTGAACACATAACAGTTCTCGTACCACAAAAGCACACATCCATTCTCAAAAAGTTTTACGGCAATATAGATGTACCACCCGTTAATAAACGTATCCACCACCAAGGTAAAGCTTCCTTCAAGGCACCCGGTTGGGCCAAAAAAAAATATCCGCAATTGTACAATGTACAAAAGTCAATATCTTCAGAAATTGAATCTAAGGAAAATTATAGGCGCGAAATGCAAGTGATGGTATCTGTTTTGTCACGTCGTTCTGCATTCGAAACGCGACAAGTGATTCGCGAAACATGGGCTTCGGGACACAATAATGTTTTTTTTACAGTCGGTGTATGCTGCCCAATACCACCTAACGACAGAAAAAAATGGACGTGTAAACGTGCGAAACCTACTTCCGTGGAAGAGCAATCAAAATGGGACATGAAATGCGCCAAACAAGATTTGAAAATTGCAGAAGAAGAGTCCAAATACAAAGATATTATTCGAATGCCTGATATTGATGTGTACCGACATTTGCCGCAAAAAGTAAAGTTCGGTTACAAATGGGGTCTCGAACACACAACTGCCAAATGGTTTGTCAAAACGGATGATGATTCTGTCGTTCGTATTGATACGCTTGGTTCGTACTTACAAAAGACCTACAATTCAGACGAATATGTAGTCGTTGGACGTATAGCAAACGGTTGGGGTGTCCCACGCTCTGGAAAATGGGCGGAAAACAATTACAAACCTTCGAAATATCCCAAATTCCCATTGGGCTCAGTGGGCCATGTTGTATCCAAAGGAGTGGCAACTTATATCGTGGACAATTCTGACAAATTGTTCAACTATCAAGGTGAGGATGTGTCCATTGGTATTTGGTTAAATGAATCTCCACTGAAGTCGGAAGTGAAGTGGGTAACGAGTAAGCATATGGCCAACCATGGCAATTGCAAAGACACTGGCATGTGGGTCATGGGGCACAATATCAAGCCAGCGAAAATGAGGGAATGTTTTGCACACAAAGATGAAATCAACAGCTCGTTGAAGTCAACTGAAAAAAAAATATACGCCGGCGTAAATTTAATTGGCGGTCTCGGAAATAATTTATTCATGTTGGCTTCTATTCAAATGATTGCCCATAAAAGCAATGCAATTCCGTGCTATACTGGCAGCAACGCAGCGAAAGATTTAATCGAACTGGACATGGAAAAATGCCCGTCGGAGTCATACGTAAAACAATATGAAAACGGTTATGCCAAATACACCCCTTTTGAACTGACAAAATCGTCAATGGTTGGAACATATTTGCAGTCTTATAAATATTTCAAATCAATCCCACCTTTGAAAATAAAACAGAATATGAACTCATTTGCTCAGAAGTACTTGAAAACGCATTCAAATAAAGCCACCAACGTTGGTATTCACGTGCGTCGCGGAGACCATTTAAAGTACGGTTTTTTAAGATTTCCAAGTGATCAATATTTTAAAAATGCGATGCAATATTTCACACGGAAATATGGGGACGTGCAATTCTTCGTAGCTTCGAATGATATTGCGTGGTGTCAGAAACAACCTTTTTTCAAAGGAACTCAAATTATATCCGAAAAACATACAGCGGCTCAAGACATGGCTATTTTGGCAAATTGCGATCATGTTATCATCTCGCTGGGTACATTTGGATGGTGGGCAGGACTTTTTTCTGGCGGCGAGGTTGTCTACAATGCGGACGAATTTGATATGGGAAATCCTTTAAATAATGGCAAAAAGAATACAGCTGATCCTAAAGATTATTATTTACCCCACTGGACCCCCTCAAACAAATTAGCGAACGATAATTCCGAAACGAAGTCCTTAAAATGCTGGGGTGTACCTTACATACGCCATGAAGATAGCGAATATTGGGACTATGACGTGCTCGACCTCGGATATAATAGAGGTGGCGACACAACACCTTCGCTGTGTATGGGTCTTAAGGTAGTCGCTATAGAAGCCTCACCAGGGTTATATAAAAAAGCGCTTGAAAAACATAGTAAATATATTCAATCTGGAAAATTAACCATTGAAAATATTGGCGTGGTTAAAAAAAATGATGTTGGAAAACATATTCCGTATTATTTGAACAAACGGTTCGATGTTTGGAATTCTTTCTATTTCAATATTGGGTGTAGATGTCAAAGTGAAGAGGTTGTGAATAAAAAATGCTGTACCCAAATAGATATATCAACTACATCGTGTTATCATATATTCCAAAAATATGGTGTCCCAAAATATATGAAAGTTGACATTGAAGGTATGGATATAGACTGTTTAGAAGACGCGATATTTTCGAGTCCTGATAAATTGCCCAAATATATAAGTTTTGAAGAACGTGTGGCATACGAATATGATTTATACACTGAAAACACACTTAATAACAATGATATACACAAAGGCCAGAAAAATTCCAACTTTCCAAACTGGGAGGAGAATCTTCGCAATTATTTACAAAAGTATGTAAAGTTGGGATATACGGAGTTCAAACGCGTGCGTCAAGCACCTATACAAGTATTTAATAAGTATACAAATGGCCAAACATCAGGCCCGTGGGGCGAAAACACCAAGGATGACGATACTGGGTTCCTATGGAAACCTTTCGAGGAGATTATCAAATCTGGCCCGTGTCACAATTCGGACTGGTGTGATATACACATGAAATTATCAACTCATTTGGCCAGTGCGGTCCCCGTTTTGTTGCCTACAAAGCATACGTTACCAGAAGTAATTATTGACAATGAATACATTCAAATACGTGATAATTGCGAAGGAAGCGTACAAACTTCAATTCCTCATGGAGATTTTGGCCCAAATGAATATATTGTATTCATTGAAGGTCCCACGTTGCATGCGTTTATACCAAAATGGTCATCTGGTTGTATTTATTCCTCCCAAATACATATACCTGTTTCTGGCAATTATCAAATTAAGATATACAAGACTAGAACTAGATTTGATGCTATAGACGAAACCAAACCTCCTCGTTGGCCTATTTTACATTACAACGTTATCTATTCAGAAGAATACCAATTCGCAAAATCAAATGTCGATGAGAAATATGTTTGGATGTCAGAGTCACAAGACAGTAACTATTTATTTGATTCACAGCAGGTTGGTAATAAACGTGACCCTGAAGTCAAAACGCGCATTATGTTAGACAATACTATTCCTTTTAAATATATGCGGAATTATAAAATGCGTGTCCATGCAATGCCGTCACTACATGATAAATCCATTTTATTTTCAGGAGATTCACAAATGCGTACCACCATGCTCGACATGTTAAAAGAACAGAAGTTAGTGGACGAGACCTATACTATTCCATTCCATACAAACATATGTGTAAAAAAATGGTGTTTTCAAAGCAATACAATGGGTTCTTGCATACAAAACCCCCAAAAATACGATTATATTCTTTGGAATTTTGGACATTGGCCAGCGTCTGGAATGCATCATTCGACATTTGCACAATACACAAAGATGGTCGATATGGCTGTGAAATGCGCTTCGTCTTTTAAAAATAAGCTTTTTTGGGTCGAAACAGCACCGTTACCATTGCGGAATGATGTTTGGGTCAAACAAAAGAAAGATTGGCGGACATTTCATAGAATTGAAGCGTTCAATCGATATGCTAATGCCGCATTTGCAAATATTGGCGTCACAATAATACCACAGTGGAAACAACTCTTGCCTCTTACTGATAAAATAAATGAGGACGCACATTTCACAGTTCGCGGTGTATATCGGTATTTTTTTGATTTTTTAATTGGACACACATCTAACCGCGCGTCGCCTTTAAGTAACTATAATGTATACTGGAATGGAATAGGCGCGGGATTTCCCAGTATGCTCTTTGACAAAAAGGCAAAACCGGTGACAACGAATGCCATTTATAGCGAAAACGATATTCTAATGGTAGATTTGCAGAAATTAAAAACCCCTCCCAAAGGATTCAATGGTAAATTCGTCGTGTTATGTGGAGAACAAAAGTGTTATGATAAAATTCCACCCTACGTAGACTTGTATTTGGGCCCGCCGGTTCAAAAATCAAAAACGCCACAGATACCTTTCTTTTACGCACAATTTGGATATTGGCGAGCTCGTTATAAAGCAAATGTAAATAAAAATAGCGCAATTGGTGAACATTTTTTAAGATATACATCAAGTAATTGCGGACACCCACGTGACAAAGTTTTTCGACAACTAACTCGTTTCTTTAAAGATTTGGAATTACCCGTTGCAGATGGCGCATGTGAAAATAACACGCCAAAACGTCATGGTAATTGGGGACAAAATGTTTTACCATCTAAATATCGTTTTGAATTAAGTATGGACAAAGTTATATCCAAGGGGTTCGTGACCGAAAAAATTGTCAACGCGTTCATGTCTGGTGCTATACCAATATACTGGGGTTCGAAAGAAGTGTTCGAGTTATTTAACAAGGACGCTTTCATATACTACGATATTAATAATCCGCAGCCTTCCCTTGATAAAATATTATACTTGGAACAAAATCGAACAGCATATAAAGAAATGAAAAGTCGAACCATGTTTGCAGTTGGTGCTCTTGAAAAATATTTCTCTTTCTCTGATGAAATAGGCAATGGATTGCTCAAGAAGAAAATACAAAACATCGTCTTCGAAAAAAACACGGTTGCTCATATATTAACGACAAAGCCCTCTTCTGTTCGCGCCATTCATTCTTCAAACACTTTAAAGAATATTGGTTTTGACACGGTTGAATTCATTCAGCCGAACACAATCGGCCAAACTAATATTGAAAGAGTTTGGTCCAACAAAAATGCATTCCTAACTGCTTTACAAAACTTTATAGCAACGAGTTCGGAAGATTGGATTTTTTTGTTTGAAGACGACATCTCAGCACGTCCCGGTTATACTACAGAACACATAAAGGAAGCCCTTAAAAAGGAAGATTTGTTTGCGTATCTCGGTGTTTGCAATTTAAAAACTCAAAAAAAACGTTTGTGTGGCCGCTGTGCTCATGCAATGGCTATCTCAAAAAAAGGTGCAAAAGAAATACTTGATTTTAACCTGAAATCGACCACTATAACGCCAACTGACCGTCTTCCAAAAGACGAACCGTATTTCGACGTTGTTGTGGATACTTTTTGTACGGAAAAGGGGCCTTTTCTTGTTATTGGGCCAAATGATACATCGGGTTGGCATGGTATCTTTTTTCAAGACCGGCAGAAATTTCCAACTGGAATATCAGCAGACCTTCCATATGGGATATTACCCACCTACAAGGCTACAAAATCTAAAAAAGCATTGAAAGTAGTGTCTGACGAACAGATATCACTAGAATCTTTAGCAGGGGCATCGATAACTGAGGCCAAAAGCATCCAAAAAAGCGCGACGTCAAACGTCCGCCTAGAAAATGGGGTTATCGTAAAAACGTTGAAGGGCTTCTTCGGCTATAATCTGATTCAACGTGAAAAGTGTGTACTGGATAGACTGAAAAAGTTTAAATGGGCACCGAAATTATTATCCAACACGGATAGCAGTATGACAATGACATATGTCGGCGAAAAGGTGAATAAGGAAAATATCCCGTTAGATTATGATATTCAAATGAATCAAATCTTAACGGATATGGAATCCATGGGTGTAAAGCACAATGATATGATATATCCTTGTTCTGCTGAATCTTACAATAAACACGAAGTAATGGTTTTAAACGGGCGCTTATCTATTGTAGATTTTGGTTGGGCTACCATCAATGACAGTGTTCCATGCGGAGTATCTACAAAAAAATTTGTACCGAACTGGAACCCATGTCCAGACAAAACGATTTTGCAAGTTTTAAAGAAGATAGCTGTTAAGAAGATAGCTGTTTCAAAAACACGAAACACTATTTTATCTTGGTTGCAAGATATATCGTCATGTACAAAAGTAGTGGCTTGGAAAATAGATAGAGATGATTTTCTATCGTCAATTAACAGTAATGATGACATTGATATATTTGTGGAATCTATTGAAAAGGCTGTCTCATGTTTAGGGCCGTCAGGCACTCGCAAAGGTACCCATATTGGCGCACCCGGTATTACGGGTCTACATATGTATGACCATGTTCCTTCGACCAACCTACCAGGTATAAAAATGCCATTATTAGATGATATATTTAGCCAATCAATTCCAGTGGAGTCATTTCCAGCTATTAGAACTACATCATTGGAACACGCCTGTATTTTACGGTGGTTGGAATACTATAAATACCACGAAAAAAAGCGCAAACATTTGATTTGGACACAAAAACATTGCTCTCAACCATTCACGAAGGCTCGTATCCGATGGTCTGATTTGGGAGCCAGGCCAATAGGGTCAACAGTTAATTGCGTGGTAGAGATTCCAAAAGGAATCACATCGAAATATGAAATTGATACTGAATTCATAGACTCACCGTTTAAAGTGTCTCGTGTTCTCGAAAAACCGATGGTGGCCAATTATGGGTTTATACCACAAACTTATGTATCTCCCGATGCACAATGGTATGGACAAAACGGTGACGGCGACCCGTTAGATTGCATTGTCATTGGCAAACCAATAAAGACCGGTACCATGGTACCCGTTACCGTGTTGGGCGTGTTGGAATTTTATGACTCTGGTGAAATGGATTGGAAGATTATTACTCGGACTGAAAATTCAGCGACCCCAGATATTAAAATGTTAAGAGATTGGTTTAACACATATAAAATACAAAAAGTCGCATCACCCACGCTCAAGTTTGATTATGGAAATGAAGATATAGCCAACTCAATAATACGCCAAACCCACGGCTATTGGGCACGGACTGGTAGAAATTGGGAAGCACATATATTTATAGATTGGCAGTCAGCTTTATCACGTTCTTCAATAGAAAAACAATTGCCACCAACCATAAACATTATTGATGCATGGCAGCGTTCGGGAATCGTCGATGAAAATGAACGGTTTAAAACACTACAATCATTTTATGGGGTCCCCGTGAGAGACGAACGCTTTAAAAGGGCGTATTGTGTATACTTGTTAAACGATACAGCACCACTGTATATGAAACGCAAAACTACTAAAGGGAAACGAATTGTTAATACTGGAATATTCGATACGAAAAAACACTTTCGTACAAAAGGTCACCGTGTTCACGCAACCGATAATATTCAAGAAACGCGAGACAATATGAACGTTTTAAAACTTTCATACCCTCAAAAATATAAATTTGAAACCATGGAACAAGTTTTCAAAGCACTTAATAATGAACCAGGGTTTTCATATGTTGTCCTTCGTAATTTCGATGGATTACCGACCACCGTACAAGTGGATGAGCATTTTGAATTGCAACTACTCGTAAGTGATTACTATGTGGCCAAACGAATACTCGACGCGGTTTCCAAAACGGGTGACCAATATGAAGATGGAAAATGGCGAATTCAAAACAAATTCAAGGTTGGAAATGATTGGGTGCAGACAGATTTGCGTTCAGTAGGAGATAATTACTTTGACAAAGAATGGGAAAAGGCCATCCTAGCAACACGTACGATTTACAACAACGTCGTAAATGTCCCGTCTAAAGAAAACCACAAATACAGTTTGGCATATCACGCTCTAATACAAAAATCGAGTATTTCCAAAACGTATACTAATATACTACAAGAAATATTTAAAAGTAATGAGTTGCAAGATTGGAAACATAAACTTGCCGTGTGGTTAAACAAGAAAGGGTACAAATATGTTCAGGCATTAGATAAAACTGTTATATTTAATAAAAAAAATACAGAACAATAATTTTAACTTAATTATGGGTCTATTAATTTGTCCAACTCTTCATTTGTTTCATTTGTTTCATTTTTTTCTTTCGTATCTTTATTCTGTGTGAACGATATCCATGTAGCCACGCTGGCTTGAAAAAACAACGACGCCACATTTAAAGACTTAAAATCTCCAGAATGAAAAATAAATATAAAATCTGTAATAGACGATAGTCCAATTTTAACGAGTGGACCATTATATGATAAGACAAATGCAATACATAACCCATTCAGAGCGCCCACTATAGCTTGCAAATATTCAAAAAACTCATGTGAAACATGAAAGTTATTCGAAGTAAAAAGGGGTATGAATGTCGATATCAGTGAAAAGCTAATTATTTTAGAGCATCGTTGTTCAAAATTGGAATCTTTACCAAAGTTTAATCCCAGTGCAGAAAAATACGAACCTAACGACGAAGAGAAACATTTCAATAAAAACAAGGGTATAATTGCTTTCTTTATAAATAGGAGCCCGGCCACTGAAAAAAAAGAAATGAAATTGGGGTGCCAACCATTCTGAATAATATCCGACATGAATAATGCAGGCTTTATACCCATGGAATACGTATACGGTGTCATATCTTCTGTTAGCCATATATAAGATGTGAATAAACTCGAACCACTGTACATAACAGCTGATAAAAACAAATATTTGTCGTATAAAATTATTCTTGGCAGTATTCCTGTCTTCCATTTACAAAGGATAGACACTAAAATAATTTTCATAATGGATTGAAGTAAGAGTTGTAATTCGGGAATTCCCTTATACAACCATAAAAAAGACGTGTATAAACAAGATATTGTCAAATACACCGCATTCAGAGCCCATATTTTATACATATACATTATATCCGTAGTTTATATATATACATTATATCCATAACTAAATCCAATATTTTTTTCTTTATACGATTATATATAATTGCTTCATTAATTACTACGAAATGTCTATCCTCGTCACTGGCGGTTGCGGGTTTATCGGCTCCAATCTTGTTCATCATTTGCTTTCAAAGGGGGCGCGCGTCGTTAATGTAGACTGTATGTCCTACAACAGCCGCGCGCCCGATGTTCCTGACGAATCTGATTATATCTTTATTCAAAAAAATTTGAGAGACGCCGATTTATACCAAATTCTCATAGATCACAATGTCCAGTACGTGTACCATCTCGCCGCCCAAACGCATGTAGATTTATCCTTTCGTAATTCCGTTCATTTTTCTCAAGACAACGTTGTAGGTACCCACAACTTACTAGAAGCAGTCTGCGAATACGGCAAATGCAAACGCTTTGTCCATATGTCAACCGACGAAGTGTACGGACAAGTATTCGATAATGTTTCCGAAACGGCTATTATGAATCCGACAAACCCGTATGCTGCCACGAAATGCGGAGCGGAAATGCTAGTTCGTGCGTACGGTCATTCTTACGACCTTGAGTACGTGATTGCGCGCGGAAACAACGTGTATGGCCCTCGACAGTATTCAGACAAATTGATTCCTATCTTTTTGGGCAAAATGTTCAAGGGAGAACCTTGCGAGATTCACGGTGACGGGAACGCCCAACGCCATTTTGTATTTGTTCGAGACGTCTGCGAAGCTCTCGAAATAATGATGTCTTCTGGAAACCCCGGAGGAGTCTACAACATTGCATGTCCTGATGAATTCTCGGTCAATCAGGTTTTTGATATTCTAAAATCGGCCACCGGTTCAGAATCAGAAAAGGTAAATGTCTCTGACCGACCCTTTAACGACCAACGGTACCATATTGATTGTTCGAAACTCTTAGAACTCGGGTGGTCTCCCAAAGTGTCTTGGAAAGATGGGCTTGCAGAGACCATCGCGTGGTATCGCGAACACGGCGACACCTATTGGCTAACCAAGCCGCGCTGGCTTATGTATGGCGCACGCGGCTGGATAGGGCAAAAATATTGTTCGGTAGCTGGCGAACACGTCGAACTTATCCACGGAACCGCGCGCGCCAATTGTCCAGGAGCCGTTCGCGCCGAAATGGATGCCGTTGGTGCGGAGCACGTTGTGTGTATCATCGGACGTACACATGGCCCGGGATGCGGTACTATCGATTGGTTAGAACAACCGGGCCATTTACGCTATAACGTGCGTGATAATCTATTCGCACCGTTTGTTTTGGCGTCAGAATGTCATCGAAGAGGTATCAAAATGACTTACATGGGTACGGGATGCATCTTTAAATTCACTGATGAGCAAAAAATATTTACGGAAGAAGATTTGCCCAACTTTTTCGGGTCTTCTTATTCGATTGTCAAGGGATTTACAGACCAAATGATGAAACTGTATCCCGAAACAGTTTTAAATTGTCGCATTCGAATGCCCATTTCGTCTGACAAGTCGCCGCGTAATTTCATTACCAAGATTACGACCTACGAAAAAATATGCAGCATGCCCAATTCTATGACGGTTCTCGAAGAGATTCTTCCCATCATGGTAGATATGGCGCTGAACGGACGAACCGGCACCTATAATATGACAAATCCTGGGCTCATTTCGCACAATGAGATTCTCGAAATGTATCGCGAGATTGTACAGCCCGATTTCACATGGAAAAATTTTTCACAAGAAGAGCAGCTCAAGATTTTAGCGGCCGACCGTTCTAATAACGAGCTGACAACGGATAAATTACAGACTCTGTATCCAAGTTTGCGGCCGATTCGGCAAGCGGTGCGCGAAACACTCGCATCGCTTGCGATTTTGCTAAAGTGATACAGGTAAAAACAATATTATATATTTGATAATTAAATTTTTATTGTTACCACCACTTTGTAGAGTTTGACGTAATCCTTTGACGCCCCTCGGTCGCAAAAGTAGACATTTCGTTCAATAGCTGCTCCGAAACCCACCCGCCAACGTGCACAACTACCAACCTTGCATCTCCTTGAGGAGTTACAAGTCAATCGCCTAGAAGATATTGAGAAACATTTATCAGACATAAAAAATGGTTTACACATGATTGTATTGGACGTCAATGCCCCCGACCCTGATATCGATTTACCGAGACCTATTCGAACACCAGATCAGACAAAAATAGAATTTATGAAGAATTTTTAAACAGTTATATTTAACCCCAAAGGTCCCGGTGAATACACACCCTGTGCCACTAGTACGCCACTCGTAAGGCCCACAATCACACATGTAACTATCCATCCAATAACAGTCTTGCCACATATCCACCGGTTGACACCCGCGCGCCCTTCCAAAAGGCCAACACCAACCGTAGCGCCAACTTGACAATGTGTGGTGGACAAAGGCAGGCCCAACCGACTGCCAATGATTATGACTAGGGCCGACCCTAGTTCAATGGCCGTGCCGCGCGAAGGCGTAATTTTACATAATTTTTCACCGATGGCCCGCGTGATTTTATATCCGTACACTAGTAGACCAAGAGCAATACCTACTCCACCAAGAGTTAAAATCCAATACGCATCCGCCCCCATGTCCGTTTGCTTATCCAACTCGCCGGCTTGAAAGATGGCCCAAATGACAGCAAAAGGCCCAATTGCGTTGGCGACGTCGTTCGCTCCATGGGAAAAGGAATCACATATTGCCGTAAATATTTGTAAATACTTGAACAATTCTTCGGTGCGAACATCAAAATTTTCAGCATTTTTATGAATAGCCGCCACACAAGTGGCCTCTTTTTCGTCGTTGAATATATTGTCGGGAAGTTCGATATCTCCCGTTTCTTGAATTCTGCCAACTTTACGCTTCAACCAAGGTACAATAGGTATGGTTATCAAAGCCGACAACACGCCAAGGCCAAAAGATATGCCCATGGATGTACCCAATTCTGTTTTGTGCAATCCAAGTCCCTTTGCACCCTTGTAGATAATAAAGAACGAGTTAATCGTCACAACAGAACCAACCAGAATACAGTACGCAATGTTGGAGCGCATCGACTCGAATTTCTTGCGCAACACTAGCGCGCGGGTTGTACCAAAAAGGGCAATCGCTATTAGAGCAGAAAATACCGGTGATATGACCCAAGACGCCACGATACCACCGACACCGCCGACGAACGGGAATGTATCTTTGGGTTCATACCAATTAACACAATGGGTACCGCCCAAGGCAATGCCAATGCCAATCATACCACCGACACACGAATGCGTCGTCGAAACGGGCATTTCCCACTTGCTCGCCAAAAATAACCACAAAGTGACGGCCAAGAGAACCCACATGGAACCATACATGAGTGTGTACGGTTGTTCTTCAAAACATTCGTAGTTGACAATGCCCTTGCGAATCGTATCCGTAACGTGTGACCCCATCAAAATTGCCCCCAGCGATTCAAATATGACGGCCAATACGACGGCTTGACGGATAGTAAGTGCTTTCGAGCCAATGGAGGTGGCAAATGCATTCGCAGCATCATTGGCACCAATGCCCATGGCTGCGGTAAAGGCAAAAATACCTCCGACGATTAATATCCACAAGTACATTGTTTACAGAATACACAAATAAATACCTATTTCACGTTTTTTTTATAGACCCAACCAATCACTCCTAAAACAACCATCGTAATGCCCGAAACAATTTCCACGGAATACACACCGTGTTCTATTGCCAATAACACGATGACCACGGCCGCCACCAACGAACGCACGACGGACGAATGGTACACGAAAACAGCCCCCAACGCCAATCCTTGTAATACACCGACCGCGACCAATGCAAATCCCAAACTCATGGGAATATCGATGCTTTGGTCCGCGGAAAACGAACCCACCAAATAAATGGGGACACCAAACATGTACATCTGAAACGAGTCTGATAAAAACCAGTAGAGCTTTTGTCTAGACTCGTCTTCAGACACTTTCGGGCGGTCGTCCACTTTCATCATTTTTTCAATCCACACAGAAGCCAAGGACGAGCAAATGCCTTGTAAAACAATTAGACATATGGCCGACGCCGAAATGTCACCATCGACATTAGACATTTTCACCAGCATGCATCCAACACACACGACTATGAGAGAAATATATTGCTGTACACTAAACGACTTTTTCAGTAATATCAACGAGAATACAACGACCCAAATCAGTTTGTGCTGAATCAACACTGAATAGATAGACGGTTCAATCATCGAAGTGATTTGATACGTTAGAAAATTAACCACTGAATACAGACCAGCGTTGACTATAAACCCCCAACGCACTTGAAACGGCTGCTCACGGTTTATATAACGCGTCACACAGGCACAAATAAGTAATTTTAAACATTCTATCATGAGCAAAATAAAAGCCACATTGTATGTATAATGTTCGGTCGTATAGCGAATAATCAAATTCGAAGCCACGCAACTTAAAACAGCCAATACAACAGCGAACATTTCAAATTTAAAATACACATGCTTATACTAATTTTATTTCTGGGTTTAACATCCAATTTCTCCTTGACAGCGCTTCTTTGGATGCCTGTTCTTTTACATCTTCCGTTTCCATGACCACAACAAAGCGCATATCTACGGGTCTTGAATCCGTTATTCCCTGCCCAAGACCACGCGCATCGTCTTGGTCCCCGCGTCTATCCAACATAAGCACCATTGCCCCCTCATGAAACCCAACACCTGTTGGTTGTGCGCCTGTAAACGTCAATCTTTCCGAAGACGAGGCCAGCCATGCCATTGTCGGCATCGGCCAAAACTTTGCCTGCAATGGTGCGTCCTCTCTCTCCTTGTGACACTCCCATGTCAACCCGTGCACATCCGAACACAGCCTCTCGGCAGACCATTCCGGTTTGTACACCGCCCACAACTCACCGTTATTACGGGCATGAATGTCCACCGAAAACATAATTTCAAGAGTACCGTCGTTGTAGACGCGCACACGTCGGGTGACCAAATCAAATATAGTTTCCATCTGCTTGTAATACTTTGTAGAACACGTGCTGTGAGATGTCGACACCAACATGTCTTTTGCACTCGTGACAGACATCAAATATGCACCCGCCACTCCGGGTCCTGCTGTATTCGACCGCCATACAAGTGTTTCGTGAACCGGTGTGTGGTCAATTTCAATCAATATACCGTGTTCGTCGAAGCGGACCTTTTCGAAATCTATTCTCTTGTTGACGCAGACATCTTCCTCAAGAGGTCGAATCTCATCTGCTTTCATCGTAGGCGTATCTATAGACAGCGGATTCATCAACACGCTTTCCGTGATAGACAAACACCCTTTCAACTTAGACTGCAGCTGTTCGACAGCTTTTTGCATCGTCTTATAATAATCTTGTACAACTGCCGACTTGGCGGTTCCCGTGATGCCGTCATGATGTTGAAACAACCCCAGAGCTCTTTTTTCCGAATGGATGTTCTCTGACGGGCATTTGCGTTCTACGGCCGCAATCAACGACTCGAGAAGACGGTCATAGCCTTTATAAAATATGCGCGAATTGAAATACCCGGTCCAGTAATCCTTTTCGCGGTCCGAGTACGGAAAGAAAGAACCTTGGAGACTCGGAACCTCTGTTTGACGTTGCGCATCAAAATATTTGGTCAGTGTCGAAAACGATACTTTGACGGACGGCACGTTCACTTTAATCCAATCAAACATCTTCTGGTAATTTGCGAATTGTTTATGTGCTTCGTCCATGGATTGATAGCGGAAATCATCACCTACTGGTATCAAAACATGTTTACCACGGTACAACATGGCCTTTTTATAGACTTGGTCCAGCCATGTTCTCGACCGTTCGGCCACATTGGCATTTGTGATTTCGACAGCCATTTTGCCCCACGGGCATCCCGTCCACGTTTTGCCTTTTCCAATACGTGCAAAATCGAATTGACAACACACCGATGGGTCCGGGCCACATGTATGAGGACCATCATAAGAGTAAAAGGGCATCATATGCGTGAATATCTCACCGGCCGGTGTTTGCCATTGGAATTCAAGTTGTTGTTTTTGTGCCAACTGCTTTTTGACGGCGTAATGCACACGTTGAATGAGCATTCCTTTGTAGCCAAGTTCTTTGAGGACTTGCGCCTGGCCCGCGGAGTGACCAAACGGGTCAATGGCCCACGAGTATTGTGGCGTGACACCAAACGTGTTTTGAAGCCATTCGCGCCCTTCTTGCAAATGCCATCGCGTGGCACGTGCTGTGACAGACGCCTCGTCGTTCATGACCCAACCACCGGTGACAAAATCGAGTCGTTTTTCCGCGACCAAACGCTTGGCCTGTTCTTTTTGCTGTGGCGAAGCATCATTCCACCACAGTGAAAAGTAAGATATCTCGGCCCATATGAACGTGCGACGCGGGTCTTCGACCAATGCGGCAACCACAGTATCCAGAATATGCTTTGTTTGTGTTGAGTAATAAGTGTGGTACGTCTTAATCCACCCAGGGTCGTTGTGGGAATGAGGGACGACGTGCACGGTAAGGCCATCTTTAAAACGTCCGTCGTAATCGTATTCCCATCCCTGCTTCCACGGGCCTGTGTTTTCCGGTGCGTTGTAATCGATGGCAGCGAAAAGGTCTGAGGTTTGGATAATCTTCGTAGTCGCCCATTTTACATCCGAAAACGTCGGAACGGGTGCGTATGTAGCCGGAACGTCCAACGACTTGTACGTTCTTTCAAGAACAGCACGAGGCTTTGATGGACACATAACGACTACATTGTCAAACATACAAGGTTTCGAGGGAAACAAATCTTTCAGAGGGTAGTAGTTAATAGGCGCACTGAATCGCCATTCACATGTCCCGTCAGCCTGTTCCCAACACATGAAGATGTCCACATAGTATCCAGAGTTCTTGTCCACCACTTTTATCGGGATGATATCGCTATGTTTTCCATGACGGATAATCCATGTAAATGGCATCTCGTCCCGCGTTTCGATGCAGCTCAAAAGTGATTTTTCGGATGATGCCTTTATCAGAATATCGACGTCATTGTCCCATGGGATGAAGCCGTGATGTCTCAAAGCCCCAAGCAAAGTTCCGGCCCATACAATGTATTCTGTATTGCAGGACTGCATTACTTCCGAGACATGTTTAAGAACATTGAGGAGCACGCGTTTAAGAGCATCTCCCGTGAGTTCCGGACCATGCTTAAATCTTTTCAGACGATGATGTTCGCTTAATGAGTATTCGTCATGATGTTTTTCGCGTACGGAGAGTGCGTTTAAATGGTGTTTCGTAGACACCTTGCCAATGTGATGGGCCAGAGGAATGCGCTTCGGAACCTGGTGTTTTGCTTCGGGTGGCCTGGGGTCGAAAATAATCCAATCGATGGGCATGGTTAACTTATTTGCTTCTAGTTTAGGAATCAATTCCGATACAAATTTCCTTGAAAATAGATAGGCCACAGCACCACAATAATCTTTGCCATCTCGCAAACACACGATATCATCGTTTACCAATGATGCGAACAAGTCTTTGTTTACAATTACATCGTCTTGTATCCATATTATGTATTCTGTATGGAGTTTTAGAGCTTCGCGAAGACCAAACAGTGCATGTTCTGTTTCTGTCGTTCTCCATCGCAAAAAATGTTCGGTATCGTCACGTTTATCGTTCGAAATAACATCGCGTATCAATGATTCTGGTACTTTTGGAGGGTTAATACACTTGTATTTTTCATGAGAAGAACACCAATCGCGTAAGTATATATGCTCTTCAGCCGGTTGATTAGCATTTATGAGCAAAACTGAAACATCAGCAGGTTTCGCCTTTTCCAAAGAATCCAATGTTTTTCTGAGGTATTCGTCATTGTTTCGTTTGACAGAAGGGATGACGACAACATATTTTGGTGAATTGTCATTCCCCATACAATGCGACCAATCTTTAGGGTGACCCCAACCACCATTAGGCTTGCTATGCGCCATCAACCACTTACGCTTGACTGTATGGACTGGTATTGATTTTCCGAGCCATTGTTCAACATTTGCGCGAATCTTTACAATTTGCTCTGATGTACATGCTTTATCACGACCCCCAGCATCCCAACCACCACAATCACCAACGTGCATCGACAAGGATACTGAAGGCACTGTTGCTTCATTTGGTCCAGGACCATGCTCTTTCATCCACGCAATCGTTTGATCCCAGTTGTAATCATCATGTTCGCAAAAAGCCTTGGGGTCAATCGCCTGCCACTCCTTTGCAGACATACACCATGGCACTGCAATCTCCTCGGGTGTCAGTTTTACATTGCCTGACTGTCTTGCAAGCCACTCAAATGCTTGCGGATGGATTACTGTGTCGTCCTCGAGCACGCACACGCGTTCTGGATTACGCACCCACGCCTGCTTCATCATCCACCACCAATGATGCTTTAGACAGGTAGCCCATGGAGACCGCGGATTCCCATACGTATCGCCCTTATAATTATCATTCAGTGTATCGTCCTTGGCCGGAAACCTATTGGGATGCTTTGAACACGACCAAGGGTGGTTTATGACGTCCGCGGTATATTTTTTCAACACGGAATCGATTTCGGCAGAATCCGCGTCCTTTGACACCAATATTTTTTTTCCAGTCAAAGACTTCAATACCAGGTCGAGAGACCACGCGCGTTTGAAGGCTGGAATGACCCAGAGTATGTCGGATTTTTGTTCCAATTCTACCGCCTTTGGTTTTGCGCCCTTCAAAAAGTGTTCTGCCTTTTTGCGTATATCTTCGGCCAATTCGTTCATAGGAAACCCGACAGACTTTTCAGCAGTCGTTTCGTGCGACCAAGACCCATGCATACCTATGTGCAACACTGCCGAAGCCTTCAGAGCTTGCATGGGTACTCTATTCTTCGTACACCACTCGGACCAACCCCAATCGAACCCACCATCGCGATTCGACATCTCAGACAGCATTTTCTCGGCAATCGAACGCCGCCACACAGTGCCAGCATTGCCCATAGAAGGCTGTTCGCATAACACGCCGCCACAGCGCAATGACCTGTGTTTCGGCGCGCCCGACCTGTACAGTGAAAGCAACCCCTTGGAGTCGCGCAAACCAGCGTGTAAAGAGTCAAGCCAGTTGGGTGCCACCAGCAAATCAGAGTCGAGCAACACTAAAACATCATACTGAGAACTCACAAACCATTCTAAAATATGCCGCGCCATCGCATCAGCTTTCAAACGTCGTTTTGAAATGAAAATATGTTCTGTTCCATACCAGGACGCCAAATCTTTGTGTTTGTATTCATCGGATTGGTCATCGAAAACCCACACATCGTTGGCGGGAACGGTACCACGCAGTGCTTTCGACGTCAACTGTACATATCCGATTCGATTGTGGGTGGGAACCGCGACGGCCACGCTCGTTTTTTCGTCTTGTGGTTTACTCGGACGGAGGTCTCGTTTATTGTGCAACAACAGTGAAGGTTTCTTCTTTACGGACGGGGAAGCAAGCGGCGGCGGCGTTGTAGGCGAATCGAGTATGACACGTGGGGGAATCACAGAACCACTCTTAAACCGCTTCTTGGGCGCATCACCGTGTCCGGGGAAATGTACGTGCAACATATAGGTGGAACACGCGGTTAACATAATCAAACAGAGGACTAAGAACTCGGGAAATTTTATTTTCATACCTAATGTACATTTACGGGTCTATATACCATTTGCCACACCGTCAATTGAATCCACGCGAAAAGACTATTTAATAGGCGCGCACCATGCCAATGAGAAGTCGCGCCCTGTCCGACGAAGGACGCCGACTCTACCTGAGCGACGCCGGGCGGCGGAGGTCACCAAACTGGGCGCGAAGGTTGGTGTACCATCTTTTCCACACCGAATACGACGACCGTTTGTGCGACGTCGTCTGCAAATGCAGGCAATCGACGCAGGCCCTCGCCGCTCAATTCTGTCGGTCAGATATACGCGAGCGTCTCGAAGCCGGTATAATGCACACCATTCGACTTATACTCACGCGCGACCGTAAACGAGTCAAAAAGAGACACGTGCTGCGCAGTTTCCGGTTCTTTCGGGACGTTATGGAACAGGCGCATCGTTACCAGGACCACCAGACCGCGCACATGATGTACTTGGCGTTGACGCACCCGGCAATCGCCAATCTCAATCTGAAAATGCGCAAGAAGGACACGGAATTGCTGGAGCGCGTGGGCCAGACATACGGCGAACCGACATACAGCAAGCACGTACAATTCTGGCGGTCAGTGCGGTCGGACCACGTGTTGCCGTCGCTCATCGCCTTTCACATTTACATTACGCGGCGCGATTTCATGGGTCGGCGCTATGAGGCCGACGAGGCGCGAGAGATGATGGACATCTTTCAATATCTTGAACATAACCCGGACGAGGTCCTCCCACTCTACAGTCAGAAAAGATTAACGGATACAAAAGTCATCGAACTTTCAAAGAAACTCAAATATTTAATTTAAATTAAATTAAATCTCGATCGTTGTCAGTTAGGGCCGTGCAAAGGTATCCGCAAGAAATTTCCAATTACTCCGCAGGAAATTTGCAATTAGGGAATACACATAAGAAATAACACGAAGGAAATAGGAACATGGCCGCGACCGCACGCGCCGTCACGCCCGCGTCCCCGTACCGACTGTCGGACAACGACATGGACAGTGACGAAAACGATGCGTTGTTGTCCATGGACTTGGGGTTTCTGGACTCCCCGGGCGCCGTTCTGGACTCCCCGAGCGCCGGTTTGGACTCCTCGAGCGCCGCACCCCGCGGCAAAAAGAGAAAAAAAGAGGGAAACAAAAGGGTGGCGAAACAAAAAAGAAACAACGGAAGCTCATCGTCCAAGAAGAAGTCCAAGAAGTCCAAGGAGACGGTGAAGGAGGCCGAGAAGGCGGAGAAGGAGGTCAAGGAGGCGGATAAGGAGGCCGAGAAGGTCAAGAAGAAGAGCATCAACTAATTAATGCATTATTCGTATATCATTCGTATCATTCATCACACATCATTCGTTCATAAAATCAATTGTTTAATTTTCTGTCTTTTATTATTTGATACAAAAGTCATCGAACTTTCAAAGAAACTCAAATATTTAAATTAAAGAGTATTTAAACATGTTCATTAAAGCAAATGCGATTTTTTGCCAAGTCGTTTTTATTATTAGGATGTTTGAGAATGGCGAGTGCTCAGTTTGCACCAAACAACCTCGCAGAATTAAAGACTGCCGTAAACTTGTGCATTGAGGAAAGTGGGGATGGGTTGTGTCCAATTTTGGCAAACACAACTATTGGTACAGGCACGTACGGAGCCATCGGGTCCTGGGATGTCAGTAAAGTGACTAGCTTTGCTGAGCTGTTGTACTTTAAAAGTTATTTCAACCAGCCCATTGGCGATTGGAATACCTCTTCCGTAACGACGCTATATCGAACCTTTTATTTTGCATGGGATTTCAACCAACCTATTGGAAACTGGGATGTCAGCAAAGTCACAAGCTTCGAAGAAACATTTCGTTCCGCCTATGAATTCAACCAACCTATTGGAAACTGGGATGTCAGCAAAGTCACGAGTCTATACAAAACGTTTAGTTACGCTTATGATTTCAACCAACCTATTGGAAACTGGGATGTCGGCAAAGTCACGAGTCTTAAACAAACGTTTGATGCCGCCAGTGATTTCAACCAACCTATTGGAAACTGGGATGTCAGCAAAGTCACAAGCTTCGAAGAAACATTTTATGATGCGCGTAAATTCAACCAGAACCTCTCGTCGTGGGTGACAACTGTGTCATTTACAAACGCGTTTGTAAACAGCGCTGTGTGTACCAATGTCGCGAATGGGAAATGCGACTGTGACGGGAGTGTACGAGACGTGTGTGGCGTGTGTAGAGGCACTGGTATTCCTGAAGGGACATGCGACTGTGCTGGAAACTACATAGACGTGTGTGGGGTGTGTGGAGGCACTGGCTTTCCTGAAGGGGCATGCGACTGTGACGGGAGTGTACGAGACGTGTGTGGCGTGTGTAGAGGCACTGGTTTCCCTGAAGGGGACTGCGACTGTGCTGGAAACACTGTTGACGTGTGTGGGGTGTGTGGAGGCACTGGCTTTCCTGAAGGGGCATGCGACTGTGCTGGAAACGGTTTCCCTGAAGGGAAATGCGACTGTGCTGGGAATACTACCTTTCCTGAAGGGAAATGCGACTGTGACGGGAATACTACCTTTCCTGAAGGGAAATGCGACTGTGACGGGAGTGTACGAGACGTGTGTGGCGTGTGTAGAGGCACTGGTTT
>JGI20158J14315_10000248_pt1 | contig 38099 bp, 29 predicted proteins | sample COG_08_FD_14315 | JGI IMG/M metagenome (IMG submission 14315)
GTTGTCTTTTTCTTCTTCGGTCCTCCTCCTCCTCCCAGAGGGTCAAACGCTTGCGCCATTTCTTTTTTTTTTGTGAGGGACAGCCTGTCTGCCTGTGCAGAAAAAGAAGGGAAATGAACGAGAAAAAACCAAACAACCACAACTTCCTCACACCAAAATACTATAATTTTCCCACCTTAGTAGCTCTCATCAAATCATCAGTAAATGGGTTTCATCGCATCACCGTTCCGCTCCTCGCGAAGTTACGCTCAATTCAAGGGAGACGAAAGCACTGACGCGTCGTTAATAATGAAATCACCGGAACCATCGTCGTCATCTGCGGTTTCAGAGGAGGAGAAGACACCGACGCAAACATCATCATCATCGAGTAAAATTGCGTTTCCCGAAGATTCCATGCGAACGCCTTCACCGGAAGAACCGTCATCATCTAGCAATAACAATAACAATAACAACGCGAATGGGCGGAAAGCGCTCGGTGAAATGACCAACGACGTGTCCATGACGCCTTTGTCGGCGAAACTGAAAAACTTAAAGTACGTTTTATCCTATCCAACGAGACATTTTTGAAATGTTCTGACTGTGCGTTTGTTCCCCTCTCTCTCTCAATCTCTCTCTAAAAAAAAACAGATTTAGCAGTCCTACGGACCATCACATGTCACCGGCGACGAAGTTTGTGAATAGAAAAGCGCATCACACGAAGAAAGATAAAAGCGCGGGTAGTTTCGGTCAGGGGAGAATCGCGTTAGGCTTGGGAAGAGGGAAATTCATGACGACGAAGAGAGCCGCTCCTTCTCGGTTCGCCACAAGCAACGAAGGAGGGAGCTTGACCGAGAACCAATAATTTGAGAACACGCTTTAAAAATCATCATCACCCAAGCAAGTCTCAAAAGTCACATAAACTTTAAACTCAATCTGATACTAATTTTGTAACATCTATATCTATATTTATCTATCATACTTTACTGATGTACATCTCCGTCCGCGAGTTCGACCAGAGAGAGAAAATCTTGCGAAACGCGCAACAACGGAGCGTCCAACAACTGAAAAGTGAACTTCATCGGTCGCTTGTTCGCTTCGTAGTTCAACGCTTTCAATCGTCCACAGTACGTGTACGTCTCTCCCTCCATTCGACAGAATAAATGTACGGGCCATTTCGGAAACGACTTTTCCGCCTCTTCGCCTTCCTCCAAAGCTTTGTTCTTTGTCTCCTCGCACGAAACTTCCTTCTTGGACATGGTGCTCAAAATCGTCCGTATTGGCGAACTCTCCTCGTCCTGTCTCGGTTGGGCGAACCACGTGATGCACCCACCACAGTTTGTAAACACGTTATCGTAGGAATTTCCATACTTGTCTCCAACATTTACGTACAAAACGACGCAATTCCTCCACTCTTGTATCCCTGACATTTTCGAAAATTTCGGGTGCGCAATCGGCGACAGCTCGTGCACCACCGCCGCTTTCAACCCGCCATCGTTTGTTTCTATTCTGTGGCCGAGAAACTCCGAGTATATGTGTTTCAACTTTGCATTCAACGCTTTCAGGGACTGCGGAGAGGATGGCGGTTGACTTTTTTTATCAATGCTCTTTTTCTGCTTCTTCAACTCTTCTTCCGACTCTGAACTCTTCCTTTTTTTACCAACAGCGCTGTTGAAACTCTTCCTGTTCTTCGTACCATCCCCCAAGTCTTCGTTCAACTCGAAAGTGGTATAAATTGGTGCCGGTAACTTTCGAATCCGTCCCGACCGTCTCACGTCTTCCAAGTTAATCTCTCGTTTGATCTTCTTCTTTGTCTTCGTCTTCGTCGTTCTCTCCCCGTCTTCGTCGTCTGAATCGTCTTTGCTCCCCATCCTCACCATCATGTGTTGATGTAACGGATTATTAGCTATGAGTTTTGCTAATATCGCTTTGTTCCTGGCCACGCGCTCGTCGCGTTTGATTTCATACGGCGTTAATGCTCCCGCGCTACTCATTATTATTATTATTATTATTAGTAGTAGTAGTAGTAGTAGTATCGCGCTATTTTAAGTGAACAAACAGAAGAAATCTTCTTTCTTTTGTCTTTCATGTCTTTCTTCAATGCTTCATTTTTTCTTCGCGCAACAACATACAAAAAGAAGAAGAAGAAGAAGAAGAAGAAGAAGGAGTATGAGTTCAGCGCGCGCAGCATTCCACCGCGGCGCGTTAGTGACATCAACCACGAGAAGAAGAAGACAACGTAAACAAGTTGCGTTCGAAATAACTGCCGGCGCGTTTAGCGCCCCGACGCACTCGTTCGACGCCCCAGGGAATTTCCGGGAGAATTTATCCGTCGGTTTATCCGTCGGTATCGTTCTGAAAGAGGATCAAGGGACAGATGCAATCGTATATGGGAAAATAAGTGATTTCCTGACGAACAGTAAACGACATCCGAGAGGGATTAAAGTTCGATTGGAAGATGGGAGCATTGGACGCGTGTGTGAGATTGGCGGAGGAGGAGGCGAAAAGGAAGAAGAAAAAGAAGCCTCTGGTGTTGCGCACGCGAAGAAAGAAGGTTCATCGGACGAAAGCGAAGATATCGATGACGACGACGACGAAGAAGAAGAAACAGAAACAGAAACAGAAGAACAATCGAACGTCGTGTACGTGCGCGGCTTGCCGAAGAACGAGGAGGATATCGAGAAAGTCAAAGAGGCGATATTAGCGATGGTTTTAAACAACGATAATAATAACAGCGGGATAGGAAAAGACGACATAGTTTCCGTGAAGATTCCAAAACGGTCCGGCACTCGGGCCATTCAAGGGTTTGGTTTCATAGAGTGTAAAGATATCGAAACAGCGTCGAATGTTATTCGCGAGTTGAACGGCCAAAGTTTAGAAATAGTACAATCGAAGAGCGCCGATGAGGAGGACGACGATAGTAGTAGCAGCAGCAGTAGCAGTAGTAGTAACAGTAGTAACAACCATAGCGAGACTACTGCGATGAAATTGTCTGCTTCGTTTTCGGTGAACAAGAAGAAAACGACAAATTTGGAGAATGACACCGACGAAAGTAAAAGGAAGGGTAAGAAATCGAAACCAACGAAAGCGGAGAAGGAACGTCTCGAACACGAGAAAAGAGAACAACAAATAATCGAAGCTCGAAAAGCTATGGAAGAAGACGCGTTGAAACTTCTCGAACGACAAAGAAGAGAGAAAGAACGTAAAGAGAAGGAAATCCAAGCGAAGTTGGAAAAAGAAGAAGTCGCTCGTCAGGCGAAGGAGAAGAGGACGATGGAACTTTTGCTCAAACGCAAAGAGGCGCAAGACAGAAATCGAGCGAAAGTGCAAGCCGAACAAGAACGCCTGGACCGAATCGACCAAGAAGCGAAAGCTTTGGGAGATATTGCCATAGACGAGAGTTGGTTGATGGAGATGGAGGAAATTAAAGCCAAGATTAGCGCGTTGAAATAGTTTTATTATTTTTATTAGGTGGAGAAGCTGCTTTGTGTTTTTTCCAAAATGCCCAAATTTCGAGCTAAAAAATCAGACGCGCGAGAATACGCATTAAACGATCAAAAATACTCAAATCAACGCGTAGTTCGCGTTCTCGATGTTATTACGTGCACTTCGAGCGCTTTCCCAGTCGCATTCATCCAGAAATGGTAAAATGGAGAAATTTATGCCCAAATGCCCAAATCCAAGAATTATACTGCGAGTCTCCCCCTGATGAAGACTCTCTCAAAAGTTGTTTGTGGGTGCAGGCTTTTGGCCGAGAGCCAATCAAAATCGTGTTTGTTCTGAGAGATATTATTTCACACATCAATCTCTGAAAAGATCTCAACGACCCCCCGCGCGATACCTTTTACACTCCTCACAAAGAGAATACACACACACACACACAAATATACGTAAGATGCAATCGATCATCGCTTCCAACAGCGTTTTCGCGACGCGCTCGATCAGCGTCAAGCGATCTACAAACTCCTTGAGAAGAACAACCTTTGTGGGGAAACAATTCAAAACGTCCACCGTGTCGGTTCAAAAATCGAACGCGAGAGTGAACGCGACGACGAGAAGCGACGAAGTTCAAGATAAATTGAAGGAACTCACGGGGACATTGAGCGAGAAATGGGATGATACGGAAGAGAAGCCAGCTGCGGTGGCGTTGGGTGTCTTTGGTCTTGTCGGCTTGATCGCCGCCGATGGTGTGTTGCACAACATCGAAGGCCTCCCGTTGATTCCGAATTTGTTCGAACTCATCGGCATAGTCTTCTCTGGGTTCTTCATCTATCAAAACTTGTTGTTTAAACCGGACAGACAGGCGTTCAAGGAGAAAGTGTCGAAGACCTTTGACGATATTTTGTAAACAAGGAGAAGAAGAATAAAAAGAACAAGAACAACAGTTAAAAGAAGGTCGCATATTATTTAAATTTAGAGAACTTGGCTCGAACGTACAAAATTCTTTCTGAATGTATTTTAATAAAAGAAGAATAAAAGTTACGGGGTGTACCTAGGTACCAGTAAGTATATATGTATGTGTGTTATCGCCATTGTATCACGCTTTATGTTACAATAGCAAACCCTCCCTAAATTCGTTACTTTATTTTATTCTTAGTCTAAACTTTACGCCTTCAACGTGCCGTACGTCTTCGCCTTCTCCTCCGCAGTCTGGAATCTACCGTGGCCCATCTTACTCGAAGTATCGATGAATTTGAGCGTGATCTTCTCGGTCGCAACACGTCTAGTTTGCTTGAACAAGGACTGCCTCAACGTAATGAGTCTTTTTCTCGGGCCAATGACCGCACCCTTGATCATAACGTAATCGTTCTTGACGATACCGTAGTGACCAAAGCCACCCATCGGGGTGATTTCCTTCTCAGTCGGGTCGTGGTCAGTGTTCGCGCCGAACGAAGCTTCGTCCGCTTTACCAATCTTGTAAATCTTCTTGTTGATTTCCGTTCTGTGGTGATAACCGTGTTGACCTGGACGGGCGACAGAGTACGCGACTCTCGCCGGGTGCCAAGAACCGATGCACGCAACCTTACGCAAACCTCTGTGAGTCTTACGCGGCAAACGAGTGACGCCCCAACGGGTGATGACACCTTCGAAACCTTTACCCTTGGTGACGGCGATGACGTCAATCATTTCGTCTTGTTGGAAGACGGCATCAACTGGCACGGCCTTCTCAAAAAACTTGAAACCAAAGTCAACCTTGTCCGCGACGGAGCCACCGTTGATTTGAATTTCCATCATGTGCGCCTTCTTTTGCTTCAAGTTCTTCACTTTTCTAACTTGCGTGTGCGCGATAACTCTGACGACGTCGCATGACTTTTTCAACGCTTCCAAATCTTGTTCGATGGAGCCGTTCGAGTACTTCTTCGCGTACTTTTGGAACGCCTTCTTCTTGGACTTGAACCAGTTCTTGTAGAATCGACGCTTGATCTCGTCGGACAAGTGCTCCGCCCACACCGTCTTGACGCCTCTCAAGCCTTGCGGCGTTCTTCTGTAGCCAACGAGACCGACGACAATCATTTGCGGGCACTCAACAATAGTCACCGCTTCGCACGTTTCCTTCTTGTGCAATTTGGAACCAGGCTTGTCCACATCTCTGACGATGTGCGTCATGCCGGCTTTGAAACCCATAAAGGCAGTAAAGTGCGGCGGCTTTGACGCATCATCCTTCGGAAAGGACTTCACTTTACCTCTGGAGCGCTGGGATCGCTTCTTCGGCAAAAAACCCAAGTGACCAAGACGGGGATCTGTTGTTTAAATTCGGAAGGAGAGCGAAAGAGGGAGAAATGTCAGTAAGAGGGCTTCAACTTTTACTCAAAAGCAATTTCGGAACGGAGCGCAAACCATAGCCTTTTCTATGCTTTTCACGCGTTGTCGCGAAACATTCGCGCAAAAAAACGCATTCTTCACGAATTACTTCGCTCGCGAAACGTTTCTTCCGCTCGCAAACATCACGAATGGCGCGTGAACGAAAGACCGAAATTTCGACTCAAAAGCCCTCCCAAGGAGGAAAGGAAAGCTCAAAAATGCGCGCGTAACAAAGAGAGAGTTGAATCGACATCGCGCGAAAGAGTCGTCTCCCAATAATTGCGCGAAACGAGCGATAAAAGGAGCAAAGAATCTAGGTATGGAGCTATCACTCACGTTCAAACTTTCTGTGAGACATATTGTTTGTGTGTGTGTTCCTACCGCACAAATTTTTGTGAAGTCTTGAAATTGAGAAAGTCCACACAGCTGACAGCTGCCATTTTGCCAACTCTCTCTGCTCTTCTTTTTCATTTTTTTCACTTTCTCTCTTTGCTCTCTTGTCTTCTCTTTCCGAAAAAAACTTTAAAGTGCATCAAAACAAAAGAAGTACGCGCACGGCGTGCGCATCAAAAGAGAGAGAGAGAGAGAGAATGGACGGTGCATCTTCCTCTTCTTCCTCCTCGTCTGATGATGACGATACTGTCGGGGCTGGCGGCGGCGACAAGAGTCTCGGCAGGAAGAAGAAAAAGAAAACGGGTTTGCAAACATCCGAGTTGCTCTCAAAAACGGGAATGAGCTTCGATACGTCTCAGTTTTTAGACGTGGAGAGGAGAAAGGAAATGATTGAGAGAGGGAAAAAAGACGCGATGGAAGATGTTGTGAGATCGATTCGATTTGGCGGTGGTGGTGGTGGTGGTGGTGGCGGTGGAGTTGACGGGGCTGACGTTGCAAAAAATAAGGAACGACGAACGGTATCGAAAACGATGTCTTTATTTACCGTTGAAGAGCACTTGCGTATCGTCGCGCAACCCGCGGTGCGGAACTTTTGCATGCATATTTTAGCTCTGACGGAGTGCAGAATCGACGAAGCGACGTGTGAAGACGTGCAGAAATTACTCGACTCTCTGCAGAAAGAATTCGGTGATAGTAACAAGGCGAATATTGAAGCGCTGTGCGACGCCATGGAGAGTAAACTGTTCGAGTTGAGCAAGACGTTGGTGAGCGGTTGGAGAGGCAAGGCGATCTTTTCTGGGATAGAAGACGGCAATGGCGACGACAATAACATCAATAGTAATAATAATAGTACGGATTTAGAGGCAATTTTGGATTACTTAATTGCGACGACGTGCCACGAGTGCATAGAAAACGTGTGCGTGAAACTCGACGAAGAGACCAATATCGACATCGTAGTGTTTCCGAGACTTGTTCGGTTCGCGAGGAATTCAGCGTTGAAACTCGGAGGAGAGACAAATCCATACTCGCACGAGTTGAATAGATTTTCGGAAAAAGTATCTCAAGCTTTGAAGCGAGGATTGGCGACGATTGAAATTAGCGAAGTGATTGAAAATGAGTTGCCAGCGGTGTTGCGAGCGTACAACTTGCGATTTCTGAGAGATTTGAAGAAGAACAAGCATTTGAGAATAAGCACCACTGGTAATGCTAATGGTAGTAGTTCTCATGGAAATACCACTAGTCATTTTAGCAACGATAGCAATAGAAGGAGAACATTTACGGGTGCGCACGGCTCGCTCTCGCTTAACGATGTGGCGTCGTTACCGTCGCAGTCGCCAGAGAAGCGGAAGAAAAACAAGAATAGTGGCGGAGGAGGTGGATACTTTTTTGGTCTCGTCGGTGGTGGAACAGACACAAACACCAGCAAAAATAGGAAGCGGCAACGTAGAGAAGAAAAAAAGAAAGCTTTTGAGACCGTCCGAAGTCAAAAAACGGCGCTGGATGCGCAAGACGCTTTACTCATCTCTTGGATTCGTTCGGCGTTGGAGGTTCGTGAGGATTTCTTTGACGAAGATGATTCAGATTCTTCTGACGATGACGACGATAGCGACGATGGTGTCCGTGGTAGCAGCGCAGCGCCGTCGACAGCACCATCGTCGTCCGTGGCGATTCGGAGCGGATTGGTGCTCACCGGGTCCCAAGTCGTCAAGGACTGGCAACGTGAGGATGGCTTCACTTTGAAAAGGCGATGTCGAACTTCAAAACCAGATTTTTTATCGAAAGATGGCGACCCGGTCGACGAAGACGATGATACGGACATTTGGACGACGGAAAATTTATCCACGGGCCCGTTTCAAGCGCACTTCACGCGAGCGCTTTCCAGCTTAGAGAACGCTTTGCGAAGAGCGAAAACGTGTAAGACAGAGGCAACTTCCGTGGCTTCGGCGGCGAGGGTGATATTGGCGGCTTCCAGAACAGCTCGCGGTGGCGAAGAATTGGAGTTATGCACGAGTTTGTTCGGTGATCCGCCGTACTTCGCCGTTTTAGGTCTCAATTCGAGAGAATACGACAATAAGCTCGACCTCGGTGGTCCTCCGGTTGAGATTTTTGTGGAAGAAAATCGGGTCACGGTGCAGTGTCGCTCGGTGTATGAGATTACCAGACATCCGATTGACGACGACGATTTTGCCAATGACGATGCCCTTTTCATGCCCATACCATGGTGCGCAATCGCAATATCGTACACTACAATCCTCGAAACGAACCCGCTCGATGGCATATTGGAAGTAAAACGAACGCGGTGTGGTCTAAACAAACGCGTTTCGCAAAAACGCCTCAACCGTTTTTTACGCAACAAACATACTGGAACAGGCGGTAAGAGTGTTACATCTGCGAACGTAAACGATAACAATAGTAATAATAATGAAGACGACGACGATAAGGAGGAGGGGAAAAGGAAATCGAAGAATATGAATACTAAAAGTTCTAATAGTGCGGACAGCACCGATGGTGGTGGTATATTGAATTCTTTGTTTAGCGCCGTGTTCAACTTTTAATTTTAACCAATATAATAATCGAGGTGGACAACATGATATGAAACGAGTTTTACCTTTTTCCACCAGCACCCCTCTCCCCCCTTCTTTCTGTCCAAAAACTCTTCTTTTTTCTTTTGCATTCTTCACAAACAACAAAGAATTCTCTCCACAAAAAAAAGGAGGATTTAAACACGTGCTCGAAAGAAAGCGCGCAGAATATCATCAATCCTTTTACCGCACTTATCACAGAGTCTGTCGTTAACTTTCAACCCCGTTTACACGTTTTGAGGAGAAGAGTTTTGAGAAGAGTAAAAGAGAGAGAGAGTGCGCGAAAGAGGAATCGTCGAGGAAAACCTCTCGGTCGAAAAAGAAAAAAAAAGAAAAGAGAAGTCATATAGTCCCTTCTGCCTGAGGAGGAAGAGGAGGATCGCGTTTGTCTCCCTATTTCTGAGAGAAGTAGACGTCTTTTCATTTTTTTTTGGAAGGAAGGTTCTTTCTCCTCAAAAAGTGCGGGAAACGTTCGGTCGTCGCACGGCACACTTTGGAAGAACGCACGCTTTGCGCTGACCACGATCGGAGGAGGATGGTCGGTACCTCCCCCTCTCCATCCGGGGATTCCTCGACGGCGGTATTGTTGAAAAGAAGAGGGGTGATGATCACGTCTAAAGCTCAGCCGTGTGAACTCATGCGGAGAGTTGCGTTGCCATTGCAGAAGAAAAAAGTCATCCCGAAGGAAGAAATCGACGGTGAGGTGGAGGAGTGTGAAGGAGGAGGCACCAGGAAGACGACGACGACGATTGAAGAAAAAGCAGAGAAAAAAAAAGGGACCACCACCGTTGACGGCGGCGAGGGAGACGAGAAAGAGAAAGAAAAAGAAAAGGGAGAGAAAAGAACAGACGAGAAGATGATGAGCGCGACGGCGATGGAACGCGCGTACGTTAAGAATTTCAGCGCGGACAAGTTTTGGTTCTCCATAGATGGAAAAGTGCACAACGGGAAAGCGCTAAAAAAAGCGATTCCTCTCGGGACTTTTTTCGAGTTTGCAAAAGAGGGCCTCACGCGAGACACTTGGAAGCACTTGGAAAATGAAGGCAAAGCAAAGAGTTTGATACGAACGGTACCAGATAAGTGCCCGAATAAAGAACTATACGCGGAGTTTGTGTTGTTACGATTAGTGGAAGTGTGCGAAGTCGCGCAAACGACCAAGAAAGGGTGGACGGATAAAGGATGGGCACAGTGTCGCTTCGAGTTGGTACCAATGTTTGGGAGCCACTTGCGCGAAGGCGAACGCGACGAGCTTGTTTTGAATATTTTGGTAGAAGCAGCGTTCCACAGATTGAGAGTTTCAAAATTAGCGCCTTCGGATGGTACTGGTATAAAGATACACATGAGGTACGATGGATTTCGCTCGCCGGTGGGACACAGACTCGCGCTGGAGGACGGTGTAAGCGACGGGACGCCAGATATGGACAAGCAACAAAAGAAAATAGAAGAAGGCGAAAGTTTGACAAAGAACAAGATGAATAAAAAGAGAAATCATGCGTCGATAGTATCAACAAAAGGCACGGGTACAGCGAAGGTATCGCAGCGCTCGCGCAAATCGTCTCTCTCGAAGGGAACAAAGGAGAAAGAGAGGAAACGCGCATCGCCGGTGCAGAAGCGCCGTAGTCCACCACCGCCACCAGTAGTAGTAGTAGTAGCAACAGACAACAAATCGCGACCATCGTTAACAATGGGTCCGCACAGTTCGTCGCAAGAACATTCCAAAGAAGGTGGTAGTACGAATTGCTTGAAATCATCGTTTGGTACTGAAGCAGGACCGGGGACGGCAGCGGCGGCGGCGGTGACTGCAGCTAAAACGATGAACCGATCAAAGTACAGTGGAGGGAATAGAATCGAAGCTCCGAGCATCCTCTGGGATCTTAGCGATGGTGACGATCATAACGAGTGTAATACGCGAAAGCGAGCTATACCGCGCCAAGACAATGCTACGTTGTTTGAAACAACATCTCGACGATTGGCAGATCGAATCGATTTCTCCAAGAAAAAGCGACCGACGACAGAGACTGAAAATGAAAGAGAAAATTCTCCAAAGAAGCCACGAACTCCTGCCAACACGATTTTGGAACCATCAAGCCCGAAGGGTCGTCAGGACATGAAAGATGTCGGGGACTCTGCGTATCAGACAGTATTGCGCGCGCACGTAGAAAAGACAAGGACGAAAGCGTCGAAGAAGAATGCGGGAGATGCGAAGAACTCAAATGGGTCGAATTTGACCGAACAGTTTGATAACAGTTTGGATTTCGATAAAAGTACGGAGGAGAACGACGATGACGACGACGCGAAAGGCGAAAGCACGGAAGAGGACATTATTGAGACCGACGTCGAAGATCACCACGCTCTAAATAAGAGAAGGCAACCTTCCCTCGCTTCTCAACAAGAACTGGCGCGCGAGAAGGGGGAAGCGCTTTGCGGTCGCGGTGCTATACGAATACACACCATGGAAGAAGTTCTCGGAAGAGTAGAAAAGAAACCTTCGTATGCGAGGCGACCATCGATTAGAGAGAAGCGCACGCAACGCGATCAACTCCCAATGACGAAAAAGGTTGAGAAAGAGGTGGCGAACCTTCGGTCGAAGCACAGAACGGCGAGAAAAATAGCAAAGCCGTATCACAATCGAAGGAAATCACCACCGCTTCCAGAGAAGGTTTCACCCATTCTTCCTATCGAAAAAATTTCCCGTGATGATGTTGCAGTCGATGCGCTCTTGGCTCTGAACGGCAATACAAAAGCTTCTTATGAAACCACCATCGTCAACAACTCCACGAACACCGCCTTTAGTGGGGGCGCGAAGAACATCGTTCAGGTTGGGATCAACGATGCCGTGCAGTATTCCGACGCCGAACACCGCGTGCAAATACAAACAGACCGTCTTTTATTCTTTGAATCGCAAAAGAACACTTTTCGGAACAAAGCAATTGTGAGAGCGATCACTCGGCGTGAGAATAAAGCTGTATCAACTGCTTTTTTATCGAGAGGCTTTACGGTCGACATGGACAGTAACGAAGGCGCATTTATACGAAATATGCTGGAATTCGCAAACATGAGCAGATTGCACATGGACGCGAAGCGTGTCCTTTGGGAGTGGAAACGCTGTTTAGATGAGTTGCCGGTGACTAAAAGTCAGCGCCAAACGATGGAGCAATTTGTGAGTTTGAGAATTCAAGGCGAGAGGTCAAAGTGGCCCAATAAAGAAATACGCCATTTTGATTCTTTCCTGAGGAATGACGGAGAGTATTGGAACTTGATGACCGTGGAGAAATGCGAAACAGTGGCAGAGATAGTTGCGTATCGTGCTTATGAAAGGGCGTTGAGGACTCCGGAAATGCTTTTGGAGATGAAAGTCTTAAGATCACTCGTCGTCGAGTATGAAAGCGACTTGCAACGTCTGAGAGGCAACGCTGACATTCTAGAGCAGATTCGGTATGATTACAACACGAGGATTCTGAAAATTTTAAAAGACATAGATAAAAGCATTTACTAAGTACACAGGATACCATGGTTCCTATGATAGATAGTAGAACTGTAAGAATAGATAAAGAATTCAAAGAGACAAAAGAAAGAGAGAGAGAGAGAGGGCTTTGCATGAAAAGCGATTGAACCCTTTTGAAAGCACATTTGAAATAAAATATGTTGTACAACATCAGAGAATAAACAAAAAAACTTTTTATCATCTCTTCTTCTTCACTCTTGAGTGTGTTATTATTGTGTTCCCATCTTCATCAATTCTACAGTCGATGGCGATTCCTTCATAGCCGCTTGCAGTTGCGAATCCCACATCTTTCTATACTTCCCGTTCACGTCGGCGTACAACGTTTGGTGATTGCCGCTTTCAACAACTTCGCCTCCGCTCAATACTAAAATCTTATCAGAATCCATAATTGTCGATAATCTATGCGCGATGACTAAGTTCGTTCTACCTTGCGCCGCTACGCGAATGGCATCCATGATCTGATTTTCGGTGTGCGTGTCTAAACTCGACGTCGCCTCGTCGTACACCATAATCGGCGGGTCTTTCAAAAGCGCTCTCGCAATGGCCACACGTTGTTTTTCACCCCCGGATAATCGCAAGCCTCTCTCTCCGACTAACGTGTCGTACCCAGACGGTGTTTGGTTGACAAACTTCTCAAATTGCGCCGCCTTTGATGCTCTTTCCACCTCTTCTCGAGTCGCCACATCGCCTTGACCAAGTTTCCCAAATCCAATGTTGTATTCGATGGTGTCGTTGAACAAGACGCAATCTTGCGGCACGATGCCAATGTTCAATCGCACCGAGCGTTGCGTACATTTCGCCACATCTTGTCCATTGATTAGAATTCGACCGCCTTGTATGTCATATAGTCTATACAATAACTTAGCGATAGTAGACTTACCGGCTCCGGATTCGCCAACTAACGCCAACTTTTGCCCCGGCTCGACGACGAACGAAACGCCTTTCAAGATTTTCCGATCTTCCTTCGGATCGTACGAAAAGAACACGTTTTCGTATTCAATCTTTGCTTGCGAAGGATTCGCCAAGACTAAGTCTTTCGCGTCATCTGCGTCCGCAACCTCTTGATTTTCACCCATCAATCTAAACATCGCCTCTACGTCAACCATGCACTGCTTGATCATTCGATAGTACGTGCCTAAAAAGTTCAAAGGCACGTACAGTTGCAAGATGAATGTATTCACCAGAACAAAATCACCAATTGTCATCTTGCCATCGACGACTTGTTCCGCGGCTAATCCCATACTCGCCGTAATACCTACGGTTATAATCAGAGCCTGTCCTAAATTCAAACCGGCTAAAGATTGGGTCGTCTTCAGCGTCGCCTTTTGCGTCTGTTTCAGCGCTTCGTCGTACGTGTGCGCGATGTGCGGCTCCGCGCAGAATAGTTTAATAGTTTCAAAGTTCAACAACGAATCCGTCGCTTTCTGATTAAACCGATCGTCCGCTTCCGTTTGGTCCCGTCGGAACTTATTTCTCCACTCGGTAAACGGTACCGTAAAACCAATGTAAGCGAAAATCACGAAAAACGTTATGATCCCAAAATACCAATCGTATTGCACCAACAAAAAGCAACACACCATGGCAACCTCGATAAAAATCGGCGCGATTTGAAACGATATATACTTCAAAAGCAACGCGAAGGACTCCGAACCTCTGGCGCACCCTCGTATGACCGCCCCAGTTTTCCTCGTGATGTGAAACTTGAGCGACAAATCCATCACGTGCGTAAACACTCTCAATGAAATCTTCCTCGACGCGTGCGCGCTGACGTACGCGAAAGAGTTATCTTTCAACTCGCCAAAGAAGTTCGCGCCAAATCGTAACGCCCCGTACGCAACAATCGCCCACTCAATGTCCGACCTGTTCTCGCTCACTCGATCCACCGCTATTTTCAACGCAATCGGAGAAGTCACGTTGCACAGTTTACTCGCCAACAAGAAAAATATCGCGCACAAGAGCATGAACTTGATCCATATCTGCTCTTTCGGCCATAAATACGGAACCAAAGACCACAGTTCTTCCTTGTGTAACTTCCAAAACGATTGCTTTTGCTCCTTCTTGGCGAGTTTATCCATTTTTTTGTTCAGATTAGACTCCCGCTTGTTCTTTCCATTCATTTCGTCGGCGTCACCACTACTTTCTTTTCGTTGGACATTATCCAAAGCCGTCACACCGGCTGCTTTCACCGCAGGTAAAGGTGGTGGATTTTCCACGTCCTCGCCTGCTCCTGAAGTCTTACCACCATTTCCACCACCTTTCTTCGTAAAAGCAGACATTCTTCTTGGTATTCTTCCTCTTCTCTTATTCGTCTTTTATTATTTTCTTTTGTATTGGATTATATCTGTACGAGTAATAATAATGAGGAACACGAAGGGATGACCTTTTTCAGAAGAAGAATTTTTGTGTTTTCGCTCTCTTCTTCATATTATTTTTTGACGGCTGCTGCGCTTTGTGTGTTTGGAATCTTATTCAGTTTCTTCTCTGCGTCGTCCGTACGTACGTACCAGAGGCAGCACAGACTTCTATTACGTATTCGAGAAGTAGTATCAATTACCACCACGCACGATCGACGAGGAAATGGGGAGTAAGAAACGCGCAAACAAGGAGGAGGAGGAGGAGGAGGGAAATGTGATGAAGGAGAAAAAGACGAAAAAAAGGGTGTCCGACATTGACGACATATTTGGAAAAGTCGTGAAGAAGAAGAAGACGGAGAAGAAGAATGAAAGTAACGAGGAAGGCGATGGAGGCGCGAGGAATAACAGTAACAACAAGAAGAAGAAGAAAGAGAAGGAAGGATACGTGAAAATTCTGCTCCCCGGGCAGAAAAAACCGAAAGGGAAACGGTTAAACAGCAAAGGCGAGGAAGTGCCAGAGTTTACTCCCGTGGACAAACCGAGACGGATGGAAGACGGTTTGCCAGTTTATAAATCGTACGACGATTTCACGGACATGAAGCACGGACAGCAGAAAGTAGATAGCAAAGGCAGAGTTTTGGGGCCGAATGGGGAACCAGGAGGGAAGTGTCCGTTCGATTGTTGGTGCTGCTTTTAATTTCATCGCGCAATTTGTGTGTACCCGAATACGTACAATGAATTGAAAGTCAAATAATCATATTCATTACACAAACACATTAACGCATTATCATCGGTTCTCTTTTAAAATGTTGGATTTACTCTTCTTTCTTTTGGTTCTCTTTCCAGACGACGTATAATGTGCTCGGGACAATCACCATCGCGCCTAAAATCGTATTCATAGAAATGGCTTCTTTAAACAACACCCATCCGACGCCCGCGGATAAAATCAACTCCGTATATCGAAAAGGCGCCAACGCGCTAGCGTCCACCATGGAAAAGGATTTTAACAAACAATACAAAAGCGCATTCGCACCAGCACCTAACGCGGCTAACGCGCCGTACTGCGTCATCGTCGGCGCGACCCAACCCATAAACGCGAAGGGCGAAAAGATCAACGTCGTGAACAACGCGGTGTAAAAAATCATCGCCCAAAACGATTCTCGCCCGACAAACACTTTATTCAAAACGTCCAAACTGGAAAACATAGTCGCTGCGGCTAGAATCAAAAGCCAGGACATGTTAAACGACCCAAGCCCGGCGGCGCCTCCAGTCGGTTTCAAAACCACGCACACGCCCAAAAATCCAACCACCGTCCCGATCCATCGATTCACGTCTACTTTCTCTTTCAACACAAACCTGGCCAAGACTAGGGTGAACAACGGGATGGTGAAATTCAACGTCGTCACCACGGCAATTGGTGCGACGGTGAGACCTTTCGCGTACAAAAATATTCCCATTGCCAACAAAGCGCTTCGCGCAAAGTGTAAAGGTAATCTATCCGTTTTGAACGAGTCTTTTCCAGAGATCAACATGACTGGCAACATCGTCAACGTCGCGAAGAAAAATCTCAAGAAGACAACTTGCGCCACCGATAAAGTTTGTCCCGCCGCTTTCATAATCACGTCGTTGGCGACGCCGATAATTTGATGCATGAAGAACCACGCGATGCCGATGGTGAACGTCCCAACTGGAGGAGCTGCTGCACCATCAGCGGCGGCAGAAGCAAACGTGACGACCACCGATTTCTTTTTCTTCGTCCTCTGCAACGCAGCATTAATACTGTTGATTTTCTCGTTTTGAGCGGTGCGCGTCGTGGCAGCATTGAAAACACCAGCTTTTGTCGTCCTCGTCGTCGTCGTCGTCGCAAAATTCGTTTTGGATAAAGAAGAAGCAAATGCTGACGGTGATGAATGTTGTCGTCGTCGTTGGCGTTGATGATGCCGCTTCTTCGCGTCCGTTCTCGAGAGGAGACGCGATGACGACGACGACGTCGCTAACGACGACGAAAGAGTAGACGTTGTGGTGAGCATGTGGATAACAGTGTTCTTCTCGCTATGTGTTGTGTGTGTGTGAAGTATTACTCTGTTTTGCTCTCGTTTTATTTTTGTCGTTGTGACGACGCTTTTGTGAGTGTCTGTTCCAATGCAAAAATTTACTACTCTGCACCTCTGACCTCTCTCTACTTAATCCACTAATAATAAGAACAACTCTAAACTATTTTCTACGCGTTCTCTCGCGAGAAGACAATTATATATACCTATAACGTCCAACGATTATCGTGAATCCACTTCGTCGCGACAAACTTCGTCCCGCTGATGACTGGGCACCCGCCGTGTAAACTACTTCGATCGAACGTGTTGTTCGGATGGACGCTCCAAAACAAAAGCGCGTCGCCTTTCCTCGGCTTGACTTTTAATCCAGCCTCGCAACTCGTGTAATCGATCCCGCGTAACCGATATAATCCGTTTTGACCTTCCAACGGGAACACGGTTTCACCTCCTTCGTCTGGGGTGGTCAAGTATAAAAGAAAACTAGCGACGCGTTGCGATCTTTGCGGACCGTATTGCGAAGGATCAAACATATCGTAATGCGAATCGTATTTTTGGCCGATTTCGTAGCGTAAAATGTTGTAAGCTTCCCCGTGCGTCGCTGGAATGTGCGTCGCGCGCGCCATCTTCTCTTCCACGCGTTTCAACGCCCCACTTTGTTCCATTTTTGATGTCAAAAACGTCCCGGAACTCGTCCGAATGTTCTTCGTGGTCTCCAACGTCTCGCCTCTTTTCAACGCCAAACCGGATTTGTGCAATCGACTCCTCGCCGCTTCCACGATCGCATCGCAATCCGCATCGCTGGCGAAATTTCGGTACATCACCGACCGAGGCGACGTCGAGAGGAGTTGAAATTTCAGCTCGGTCAAGTACTCGTCGCCAAGTGCGCCGACTTTGTCCAGCGCGTTCGAGTCTTCGCTGTTCAACTTTTCTTCTTCCATTTCTTCTTCTGTAACTCCACCTGCAAGATTTTTTACGCCTTTCTCTCCCAAATCATCATCTTTGTGAACACTGTCGTCGTCGTCGTCGATTTCAATGACTTGCGCGTTTCTGAGTGCCCCTGGACTCGGATCTTCTCCGTCTACATCTTTTTGCGTCGTCGGCAAAATCATCTTCGTCGATGATAAATCACCTAAATTTCCGCGCGTTACGAATCCAATCAGAAAACAAATCACCGCTAACAGCGAAGCTTTGGGAATCGAGAGCGATTTGCGGTACGTCGTGCCGTCGCCCATTTTAATGATGATTTAGTGATATAATACTCCCTCTCGAGCGCTTCTTTTTGTCCTTTTTCTCCTCCTCCTCCTCTTCCTCTCTTGTTGTTCTGCGCGTCAATAATTAACTTTTGGTGGTGTTTTTACGGGAAAGAACAGAAAGATTTTTTGTNAANNNNGCAGGAGGCGGAANAATCTCNCANNATTATTATTGTCGCTGTGTTTACTCTCTCGCATTATCATCGGTGAAAACATGATGAATNTGTCCTTGGTGTNCGATGCGAAAAGNTGTTCTNCTTCGTTTTCTTCGAGATGCAGCAGCAGCATGAGCAGCAGCATGAGCAGCAAAGCTCAACACCAACAACAATTTCGTAGTCGTCATCATCGTCATCATCGTCCCCTAAAAATAATAAGAACAACAATATCAAACCAAATCGTCCCGTCTGGGAAACCGGATCAAAATGGCATCNTCCCGTGCTTAGGGCCNGGAATGTGCGAATGGCCGGACGCGTGGCAATATTTAGTGAAAACGAAGCGAATGCCAACCATCGACGCTCGGAAAGCGATGCAGATGCAAAAAAAAGGCGCCCTGATTGTGGACGTGAGATTTCAACCAGATTTCGAGCAGTGGTCGATCCCGGGGTCGATCAACGTCCCGTACATCGAGGGCGGTTTGTTAGCGAAACTTCGTCTGCCGGGATTTAAGAAGAAAAATATGAACTTTGTGAATGACATGCAACGAGTGGCGGAGTTGAAACAGGATATCATCTTGGTCGATATTTGGGGCGGGACGTTGCTGAGCGAACCGCCAAAGAACCGAGGGTTGACGGATAACACGAAAGGCGCCGGCTCGTTACCGGCTGCGTTTGAAATGTACCAAGTCGGATACACNAAGTTATACCACTTAGCGGGAGGGGTGAATCAATACTACGAGGACGCGTATAAATACCCGAACGAGTTACCGGAACCGGATTCAAAATGGCCCGGGGATTTGGAGTGGTTCGGATATAGGCAGTTCAACGGCAAAGATCGAGCGAAAGGACAAAGAGACGATTAATAATAACGTGAAGTTGTTGAAAGAAAGGCTTGTTGTGTTCACATCAAATTGTTGTTCTCGTAATAATATATGTGTATTGTGATCTCCTGGATCTCTTTAATTCATTTCATCATCAGACGAAAGTTTTTTTCTCATCTCTTTTACATACCTGTTTGTTTTTGCTACACTGTCTCGTCCTTCTTCTTCTTCCAGTCTCTGAATTCAGTTCTTTTGACGAAACTTCCATTTCTGTCGTCATTTTTTATTTCGCGGATACAGACAGAGGAAGCACTCACTCATCACAACCACACGACGCCTATTATCTACTACAAAACATCAAAATGGAGAACAGCAACAGCAACGGAGGACAAATGAAACCGTCCATCAAGTCTGCGGACATGAAAGAGGTTTGTCATCAAAAGACAACGACGAATAAAAGTAGTTCGCGCGCGCGTCATCTCGTCGTTGCAAAATTTTCGAAAGTCAAACCAACAGACGCTTTTGCGAAGAAAAACGAATCGTCTCTTTTGATGAACAACTAATAACACTAATACTCTCTTCTCTCTTTCACTCGCTCATCGAAAACACGCGAAACAGGAAGTCATACAAGACGCGGTAGATTGCGCCAAAATTGTGCGTGAGACCTTCTTTTTTGTTTTCTCTTCCTCCGCGCGAACGTGGAAAGTCACATTTTGCCTTTGTCTGGGTCGTTAAAAATTTTGACTTTTTCAACGACCGACGACGCTTCGTCTTACTCTCTTTGACATTTTCCGTTTTCTGCAATATACCCACAACAACAACAACAACAACAACAACAACAACAACAACAGGCATTAGAGAGATACGAAATAGAAAAAGACATAGCCGCGTACATCAAGAAGGAGTTCGATAAGAAGTACCAGCCGACTTGGCACTGCGTGGTCGGGAGAAACTTTGGGTCCTACGTGACGCACGAAACCGGACACTTTATATATTTCTACATCGGGCACATTGCGATTTTATTGTTTAGGTCTGGATAACGGAGAGGAATGGCGGCAGGAAGGAAGAGAGAGAGAGAGAGTAGGAGTAGCAAAAGAGGAGGAGGATGTAGAGGAGGAATCATAACAACAAAAACAACAACATTAGCTAACGTAGGAATAGCGCTCTGAGATACACAACCAGAAAATTAAAGAACAAACTTTCGTCTGTTTTTTCTTGTCCCGTCCGTTTCCGTGCTGCGCACGTACTCAAACTCGCCGTGTTTTGAATCGAACGTTCCTTTTTGTACGCTCATTAGCTTCAACGTGAATCGAGGCCCTAATTCTTGCAACCTGGCGATGACAGAGGTTGGTCGATCGTCGTTCTCGTCCGCGATTTTTTTTTTCTGAGCCTTGGTCAATTTTTTCTTTCGCTCGAACGGTTTCTTCTCCTTTTTCTTACCGTCTTCATCTTCCCCGCTATCGTCGTCTGAATCATCATCATCATCATCATCATCATCATCATCATCGCTGCTGCTACCGCTACTACTACTGTCGTCGTCGTCATCGGAATCTTCGTCGCTACTACTCCCAGCTTTGAACTCGTCCGAGTCCGAATCGGAATCTTCGTCGCCGCTAAACTGCACGTCCTCTTCATCCCCGTCCTCTTCGTCTTCTCCAGACGGAAGCGCTAAGCTCGGTTTACTCTTCCTCTTACTACTCTTCTTTATTCTATTCTTGGAAAAGGACTCTTCGTCTACCTCGGCGGTGGATAAGTGCCCGCCGTGTCTTCTTCTCACCCCTTTCTTCTCCTCGAACACGTATCGATGGTGTCGAAAAAAAATGAAATCTCGTTGGTTGTGAAACGTCACCACGCGTCTTCCTTTAAACTCTGGTTTCTGAGGGAACAAACTCGCAAACATTCGTCCAATTCGGTGACCTAATCGAGTGCTAAAGTTATTCAACAACAACTCTGGGTAATGCGACGTCGCTCGGCCGTGATTTCGAATCTTTTTACTCAAAATTAAATTCGTCAGTTTATACATCACGCTCGGTCCTTCCGGCAAGTGCACGTGTAACAACCCGTTCACTCGCGCACCTTTACTAAACGTTTTATTCTCATTGAAAATGAGCAAATCCGTGAATCCTCTCGCGGTGGCGTGCTTCACCATCTCTTTAACGTGGTAGTTTCTTCTCGCGTAATAATACGCGTTCGGGACTACCGTAAATAGATTCTCCAAAAACTTAAACATCGCGCCGCTCGGTTTCCTACTCGTCGTTATTATAATCTTCGGGCTCGAGTTGAACGAAAAATACGACGCAAACTCGTCCTCTTTATCTTCGTTGTGAATCTCCTCCTCGTCTTCTCTCACGATGTGCGTCTCATCTATCACGCGTTGGTTTTCTATCGTTTTCGGGACTTGTCTCGGTGCCGGCGTCTCCCCGTTTTCCAACGCTCTCAGTTCTTCTTTTTGTCTCAGTTGACGTCGTTTTTTCTTCTCTACGCTTTGTTCGTGTAAGAGCTTCCCGTAGACTTCCGAGCGTCTTTGCTTGTTTTTTATTTGACTGGTGAGCTTGCCGATGGAGACGTTTTCACTCTTTGTTCTTCTTCTGTTTTTATGTTACGTGATTTATGATGATGTATGAGAGAGAAGATATAAATGAGATACTACTAAACAACGCGCGAGCGATGCTTCATCGAAACGAGAAAAACAATGGCGGCGAAAATCGAAAATTGGAAAAAGAGAAAGAAAGAATAAAAAAGAAAGAACGACGGACGCACCCGTCGTCGTTGTCGTCCCCAGGGGGATCTTTCCGTTTCCGTTTCAACGACGTGCTCTTCTTCGTTCGCGTGACCCCCATAATAATGTTCTCGTTCTTGTTGTTATTATTGTTGTTATTATTGTTGTTCTATATTATTATGTGGAGTGTTGTGTCTTCCATAACCAACAAAACAGACTGAAAAATGAAAAAACAGAAAAAAAAAGTTTTGCCGGCGAGATGTCTATTTTTAAACCATCATCATCATCACTCTACATAATACACAACGCACTTTGAGAAGAGAGAGTAAGAGATTAAGAGATGCAATCGAGGAAGAGTCTCTCTGTGGTATCTTCTTTATTATATTCAGGATATAGTGATAACAACACCAACGAGAGAAGAAGAAAATGGCCGCCGGCACATCTTCTTTCAGGAAAACGGCACAAGCGACATCTCATCAACAACAACAACAAAAACAAAAACATCAGAAAAACGATATCTCCCGAACGCAACTGTTAAACGACGGGAACGTCATACCGACTTTAGGATTAGGGACGTGGAAATCGAATCCACCTGAGGAGTGCACTTTAGCCATCACTTCGGCGTTACGGAACGGGTTGACGCATTTGGATTGCGCGTCGGCGTATGCGAACGAACACGTGATTGGAAAGTGTTTGAGTAAAGTTTTTGGCGACGAAGATACGTCGCGAGAGGACGTGTTCATTACGAGTAAGTTATGGAACGATAGACGGAAACCAGATGACGTTCGAGAGGCGTTGGAACAAACATTAGAAGATTTACAGTTGGAGTACATCGATTTATACTTAATTCATTGGCCAGTGTGTTGGAAACGAGGAACGGTATTAGTGGACGATACGGAGACGTCCATCGAGGAGTGTTGGAAGACGATGGAACAGTTGAAGAGAGAAGGGAAGGTGAAATCGATTGGGGTGAGTAACTTTAATCAAGAACAGTTGACAAAGTTGATGAAACATTCAGAAATTAAACCAGCGGTGAATCAAATCGAGTCGCACCCGATGTTACCGAACGATGCGTTGATTCAGTTTTCAAAGAAGATGGGCGTGGCGGTGACGGCGTATTCTCCATTCGCGAGAGGAAGCGAGTTGTTTAAAAACGAAATTGTACGAAAAATAGCAGAAAGAAGACAAACGACGCCAAGTAAAGTGATTTTAAGATGGCATTTACAGAGAGGCGTGATTGTGATTCCGAAATCGGCGTCTGAAATTCGAGCGAAGGAAAACGCCGATTTTCAGGCTTTGGAAACGTTTTCGCTCACGGAGGAAGATATGGAGGAGTTACGCGCGCTCGATTGCGATTATAGCACGGCACCGGCGCCGTGGAGTCATTTCCCGCAAGTCGCCAGAAGAAATAAGATTTTAAGGCCGTTATTCAAAGTGTTGACGTACCCGTTTTTTAAGGTGTTTAGTATGGACGTGCAGATGATGGGAAGGAAAAAATTCATCACGTTTGGCGCGACTCGGCGCTGAATACGCTGATGAGTTTGGGATGCTACTGCTACGATGTGTCATTAAAATACTACTCATCCAAACGACGACTCAAACGGGCACACGTACGATTTTCTGGATTCGTTGTTTTCTTTGCTATGAACTACTGGGAAAGGATCGTCCGTCGTCCTCGCCCGTTTCACGTTTCCTCTCGGCGGTTTTCCGAGAGAGACCTCTCGGTGGTAGCGAATACCGCTTTCGTTCACGTTCGATAACGGCGACCTCGATGGTTTTTCACCGCCAGGCGTTCGTCGTCGCACTTTTCTCTTATTCGCATCGTTCTCGTCCGCGATGACGTCTGGCGACAGAGACATCTCCGGCGACAACGGGTCTTCTTTCTTCTTCGTTTTCTTCGTCTGTTTCGTCTCCTTTGAGCTCTTTTGAGTGGTGGAAACATCATCAACTTTGTTGTTCTCGTTGAAAATCTCCTCCAACAACCTCGTCGTTTTGCTCTCCTTCTCATATCTCTTTCCATTCGTACTCTCAATCTCTCTCCGTTTCAACAAATCCATCTCCACTTCTCGCACGCTCTCGTGTCTCCTCATCGTCCGTTGGAAACATCTCCTCACGTTCTCAATCTCCTCTTCGGTATCCTTCACGTGCACGAACCCACAGCTACTTCCTCCATCCTCCCCGTTTCCAAAAACGACCGAATCTAACCGGCTCACGAGTTTAGAAACGTCTGAAGATGAACAGCGGCTCAAATTGCGCAAGATTTGCGCGCGTTGTCGCCAAAACTGTTCCTCATTAGTTGTTGTTGTTGTAGTTGTTGATGACAATGATGATGTTCTCCTTGTTGATGACATTTTTAACAACACGCAACAACAACACACGACGATTCCATAGCATTCTGAACACTTTTCGTTTTTTTCTTCTGATTCGAGGTTCCCCCCAAAAAACTTTAATTTTGGTCGTCAAATCAAAATCGTCAGTCCTCAGAAATTTTCAAGTTTGGACTCCTCTTTCGTCGTATTAACAGAAGACAAAAACACAAATCATGGGATTAACGTCTCGGCGAGAGAAGATCGTTCTGTTCGGAGACTCTTTGACGCAACGCGCGATCGAACAAGGCGGATGGGGAGAGAGTTTGGTACGTCGTCGAGAGTTTATATTCATTTCCTTTTTCTTTTCGTTTATTATTACGCAAAGTTATGTGTTCTCTTTCTTTGCGTGTCTGTGTTGGTGTTTTTTATTCTTGAATTTGATCGCCGCGCGCCTTGAATTTTGTCGTGAAGAAGAAGTTTAAATATAAACTAACCAATATTTACTACTTCTCTGTTGTGTTGTGTTACAAAACACGTCGAACGCAAACAAACACCGTTTAACAGAACGACCACTTTACGAGAAGAGCGGACGTGTACGTGAGAGGATTCGGAGGGTACAACACTCGATGGGCGTTAAAAGTTATGGACGATATCTTTCCCGAGAAATTCGACCGACGATTGCGCAAACATCACCTAACGATAATCATGTTTGGGACGAACGATAGCGCAATCGAGGAAAAAACGAGCAAGTTTCAAACGAGCGCGTACGTGCCCTTAGAGGAATACGAGAAGAACATGGAGATTATTATTAATCGAGCGAAGAAGTGCTCGAAGCACGTGATTGTTATGGCCCCACCGGCGATGGATGAACAAGGACGGTTGAACTATCAAGTCGAAATGTACGGCGACAAGGCGTTCGCGAGGTTGGATAGGTCGAACGAAGAGCTACAAAAGTATGGGATGGCGTGTAAACGAGCGTGTAGAAAATGCGTGGTACCGGTCGAGGATTTGTTTGTCGCGTTTGAGCACGATACGAAAGGCTATTTTACGGATGGAATTCATTTCAACGCCCGAGGACAAGAACGCGTTTGGGAACGGTTGAAATATCGATTAACCATGGAAGGCATTCAGCCGGAGAAGATGCAGTTGGATTACCCCATGGGCATTGACTTGAGAGAGAAAGGGCCGGAGTGGATACAACTATTCGAGAAATCGAGAATGGAGAATTATAAGAACAGAAACGGGGTGATGAGTTTTGACGAAAGTCCGTATAATCTCGGAAGAGGAGGTGCGCCGAGTAGTTCGATTTCGCCACCATCGACATCGTCCGCTACGAATACCGATGGTGTACCAATGAGCAATGTTGATAACAGTGGTAAGGTTGGATTCGTTATGAATCATCTGAGTAAGATTGCGATTGGATTCTTCGCCGGTGCGATTGTCGGGAAAGCACTCTCGTCCTCACCCTCATCGACGGGCGAGAAAGTGCGCGTGAAAGAAGTCACGGTTGAGGTTCCGGGAAAAGAGCGAATCAAAGTCGTGAAAGAAATCGTGAAAGTTCCGGGCCCAACTCGAGTGGTTACGAGATACGAAAAAGTACCGGGACCGGAGAAGATTGTGGAGAAAATCGTCGAGAAGAAAGTAAAAGTTCCCGGACCGGAGAAGATTGTGTACAAAGACCGCGTGGTTAAAGAAAAGGTTGAGGCTCCCGGGAAAGAAACTGTTAAAGTTGTTTATAAAGATAAGCCGGTGGAGAAGATTGTCTACAAGGAAAAGATTGTCAAAGAGAAGGTGGAAGTTCCGGGTAAAGAGAGAGTAATCACGAAAGAGGTCAAAGTGCCCGGTCCGGAAAAGATTGTATATAAAGACAAAATAGTCGAAAAAATCGTCTACAAAACCGATAACAGCAAGAAGAATAGTAGCAGCGGTGGTAGCGCAGCAGCGAAAGAGAAAGTTGTCTATAAAGAGAAGCCGGTGGAGAAAATCGTATATAAAGACAAAATCGTCGAAAAGAAAGTTCAGGTCCCCGGTCCGGAGAAGATTGTCTACAAAGACAAGCCGGTGGAGAAGATTGTCTACAAGGACAAAATCATCGAGAAGAAAGTGGAAGTACCGATCATCAAGGAGAAAATCGTCGAAAAAGTCATCTATAAGGAGAAGAGCGGCGGTGGTAACAGTAGCCGAGGAGGTCCGCGCCTTCCCGAAGGCGCTCCGAAAGTCACCATCAAAGTCGGCAACACGGTTGGTTTCTTCTACGATATTAATAAGAAGTAAACGTACGCAAATGAAGGAGAACGTTTTTCTTATTGACGATTATTACTTTTCGTCGTCGTTGTTATTTATATTAATATATCATCACCGTATTGTATTCCTATTATTTCACAAACATGTTTTGGTATTTTGGTGGTAGGGCTCAATTTGTCTGAAAAAAAGCAAAAAGAGAGAAAGGTCGCCTTCGTTGTTACCGACAGCCATGACAGCCGCTCATTAAAAAAAACAGCCACTCATCAAAACACAAAAAAGGCGTCCTCCGACGTCACACATTTTATTCAAAGCCGACCCCGCTCACTTCTTATTGTATTATTGTATTTACAGTCGGGATCTGCTTGAGAACGGATAGATATTTAAAAGAGTATTCAATCGAGAGAGAGATTTGGTCGATCGAAGAAGAACGGACGAACGCGCGCGAAAAGAGTAAACGACGTGGCGACGTTTCGGGACACATTTTCGGGTGGTGATAAAAGAGAAAAGCGATAAAAAGGAATAAAAACAGAGGAGGACTTTAACATCGTATTCATCATGGGCAAAGGCGGTAAGGACGCCTCGGGTTCTTCCCCAATCACGAATGTGGATATGTCTCCCGCGAGCACCGCCACCACGTACACGGTTTCGCAGGTGAACGAGTGCGATCACATGACCGCGAAGGACTCCCCAAAACTGGTCATCTTCGGTGACGACGTGTACGACATTTCGAGTTGGATTTCAAAACATCCGGGAGGCGAAACCGTCCTGAAACAGTACTCCGGGAGAGACATTACGGACGCGTTCCGAGCGTATCACTCGGAAAGCGGAAAAGCGATGAAAACGTTGAAATCCATGCGCGTTGGCGCCGTTCAAAGAAAGATTTCGGAGGAAGCGCCCCAGCATTTACACGATTTTCGAGAGTTGGTGAAAACGGCGGAGAACGCAGAGTTCAAGACGGATTATAAGCACTATTACGCCATCGCCATTCGCTTGGTGTCTTTGTTAGCCGTGGCAATTCATTTGGTCGTGAATAAAGAGGATACGTTTTCTCACATGCTCGGAGCCGTATCGTTGGGAATGTTTTGGCAGCAAAGCATGTTCATCGGACACGACGCGGGGCACTGCGCGGTGACCCACAATAGGAAATTGGACACCGCCATCGGGTGGCTCATTGGGAACATGTGTAACGGTGTTGGCATTAGTTGGTGGTCGAGCACGCACAACGTCCATCATTGCGCCGTGAACTCTTTGGAGTGCGATCCGGATATTCAACACATGCCGATTTTGGCAGTCACGAGGAAGTATTTCGAATCCGTGTACTCGTTGTACCACAACCGACAGTTGAAATTTGATTGGTTAGCGAAGAAGTTTGTTAGCGTGCAGCATTACACGTTCTACCCGATCATGGCCGTAGCGAGAGTGAACTTATACGCGCAAACGTTGATTCACTGCGCGACGGTAAAAATGTCCAAGAAACAGCGCGTCATTGAATTCGCCACGCTCGGTTTTTACTTCGCGTGGTATTCGACGCTGGTGAGCATGTTACCGACGGCTGGTGAGAAATGGGCGTTCTTCTTCCTCTCGCACGCAATTGGTGGGATCATTCACGTTCAAATATGTTTGTCGCACTTTTCGAGAGATGTGTTCGATGGGATTCCAAAAAACAACGAATGGATTGAGATGCAACTCGCCGGGACGATGGACATTGAGTGCCCAAAATATTTGGATTGGTTCCATGGCGGTTTGCAATTTCAAGTCGAACACCATTTGTGTCCAAGACTACCGAGACATAAACTGAGAGATTTCCGAGAAGAAGTTATTAAACCGTATGCCAAGAAAAACGGTTTGAAGAATTTCCACTCTGTTGGGTTCTTCGAGGCGAACGTGCAAGTATGGAAGACGTTGAAGAAAGCCGCGAGTCAATCCGTGTTATCGCCGGCGTTCTCGACGGAAAATTACATTTAAAAAGAAAGTACAAACACTCGCTGTCACGCATGCGTGGAGAACTTTTTTTGTGTATTTGTTAGTAGAATTATTATTTGGTTCCTGTATAGTATAGACCTATGATGTGTGATCATATGTAAGCAGAAGGGAGAGAGAGAGAGAAAGAGAGAAGATGTGTTGATTAGTTTGTAGTTTACGAGTTGGAAAATTCATTTTTGTTCTAGAAGTCAATCGTTCTTATGAATTTAAACCTCCATATCGAACGCGACGTCGTCCATACTATCCTCGCTGGTGTCATTAATCACTTTTTCTTCCTCTATCGGTCTCGCATTCGCATCGATGATTTCATGCATCGAAGGTCTCTTGTCCGAAGAAGAAGAAGAAGAAGAGGACACGGGAAAGGCACTTTCAGCTTTCTCCAACTTCTCCGGCTGCGCCATATCCTCCGCACTCTTCACCATCGCTTGCTTTGGCATTCTCGCCGCATATTTTAAATTCTTGGCCGCAATACCCGCGACAGATTGTTTCGTTTTACTTTTACTTCGTTTCTTTAACACGTCGACCATTAAACTCGCGTGTAAACCTTTTGTCGCGGCAATTGGCATGAGTTTTCCTTTCCCGGGATCTTGGCTCGAGTGTTTCGCCGCAATCGCTCGCGCTTCCGGAGTACGATGATATCGTCCATCCGCACCTAACTCCCACGCTAAGACACCATCCACGAGACAAGCATCGAGCATGTCTTGGATTTCGCACCTGATTCTCTCATCTTCGACTAACGTGACGACTTCGACGCGATGTAACAAATTTCTTCGCATCAAATCTGCGCTACCCATGTAAATCTTCGGATCCGCTTTCCCTGTCTGAAGCGCGTTTTCGAATCGAAAGCATCTGTGGTGTTCTAAGAATCGACCGATGATTGAGATCACGCGAATGTTTTCGGAAATGCCTGGGACGCCAGGGCGAATTCTACAAATGCCCCGAACGATCAAATTCACGCTCACGCCCGCCTGGCTCGCCCGATAAAACGCTTTACAAATCTCCGGGTCGTCTAAACCGTTCATTTTAGCCGTGATGGACGCTTTGTACCCTTTCTTTGCGGCGGTGATTTCGTTCTCGATTAAATCCACCATGCTAGATTGTAAGCTTTGCGGCGCAACCAGCAATCTGTTGAATTCTTTTTGGAAATGATGGCCCATTAAAAACTTGAACAAATTCACGGCGTCTTCGCCGTATTCTTCTTTGCACGTAAACATGCCGTAATCGGTATAAATACCCGCCGTGGACGGGTTATAGTTCCCAGTTCCTAAGTGAACGTACTTCACGAGCTTTTCTCCTTCTCTTCGTACGACTAAAGTTGCTTTACAGTGCGTTTTCACGCCTTTTACGCCGTACGCGACGTTACACCCGGCAGTTTCAAGTCGTTCCGCAAAACCCAAGTTTCGCTCTTCGTCGAATCGAGCTTTCAATTCAACCAACACGGCGACGTTTTTCCCGTTATCGCAAGCTTTAATCAAACTCGATATAATTGGCGAGTTCGATGAAGTTCTATACAACGTCGATTTAATGCTCAAAACATCCTTATCTCTTGCCGCGGCTTCGAAGAAAGCTTGCGTGGACGTCGCGAACGAATGGTACGGGTGGTGGACTAAAATGTCTCCTTTTTTAATCTCGTCGAAAATATTACGTTTGCTCATCTCTTCCGCCTCGGAAGCCGACGAGGAAGGGACGTCGATACCAACCAATCTCGGGTGCGTTCTCGGAGACCAGTAGTCAAAAACTAAGGCGTCGTCCATTTCAAAACTCACGTCGATGGAATCTAAAACGCCGAATCCCAACGGCGCGGCGTGCGGCACCGAAGTCACGTCGAACGATCTCAACTCAAGAGATTTCATCAAACGGTCTTTCACGTGTTCAGGCATCGTGTCTTGCACTTCCAACCGAACGAACGATGCAAAACGTCTCGTTCGAACTTCGTCAGACATCATCTCTAACAAATCTTCCGCCTCCTCCTCGTTTCTTTCGACGTCCGCGTTTCTACACACTCGAAACGCGTGACACGCGCGAATGTTACATCCTTGAAACAACGTGTCCATGTTCGCCTCTAAAATTTGCTCTAAAGGCAAAAAAAGTTTACCTTTAGTTTCGTCCATAAACTCGCCAACGTCGATCCATCTGTCCACCACGGATGGAACAGAAACCACCGCGAATTTCTCGTTTGAGTACGCGTCTTCCAACTCCACTGCCAACGCTATGGACAAACTCGGTAAAAACGGAAACGGGTGGCACGGATCGATCGCTCTCGGATCTAAAATCGGTTCCACATAGTCGTGGTACCATTCGCGAACTTTCTGAACCGTTTCCTTGTCCATATCGTCGTGCGATAAAATCCTGATGTTATAATCCGCTAAACTCGGCGCTATTTGTTCGATGTACAACTCCGCCTGAATATCCGACATTTTTTCTACTTCCGCGCTGACGTATTCGAGCGTTTTCCTCGGCGACCATATGTTCTTACCTCTTTTCTTGACTAAGTTCCCAACCCCGACAGATTCTTGCCTCTTTAACGCCCCAACTCGCTTGGCGAAAAACTCGTCCAGGTTTCTCCCGCTAATCGCTAAAAACCGAAGTCGTTCGAACGCCGGAATGTTCTCGTCCGCCGCGGCTGCCAGAACTCTCCAGTTAAACGCCAACCACGACATCTCCGGGTTAAATATCTTATCGTTCAGAGTAAAGGATTCAATGTCTTCGTCTTTAAACCGCTCCACGTCGGTTTCCGTGCCTTCCGGTATAAACGGTGGACACGTTTCCAATAAAACTTCCAGAGCGGCGTTTATTATGCTTTTGTATCCAGCAGTTTCTTGGTTATACTGCTCCAACTCGTCCGGAGATAAGCCGAGTTGTTCGATTTGCGTGTCTTTTTTTACCAACTTGGTTACCACTCCCGCTCCGTTTAGTTTCCCTCGTCGTTTTCCTCCGAGTTGATTATTATTGGTATCCCCGTTATTATTACTCGAAGAAGCGGCGCATATTTTAGATGATGATGATGATGATGTCCTTCGTTTTGAGAACAACGACGACGACGACGAGTGCACCACAAAATTCGGTCGTCGTTGTTTACGTGAGTCATCATCATCGTCATCTTCATCGCGGCGTAGTAACCGACGACGAAATTGTTGTCGGGGTCGTAAAACTCGTCGTTGTTGCTGGGAACAACACACAGAGGAAACAGAGGAGCCCGCTAAACCGATGATCATTCTCTCTTTTACTCTTTTACTCTTTTCTCTTCTTCTTCTTCTTAACGTTGTTGTTCTTTTTTGCGCGCGTTTCTCTTCTCTTTATTATTCCGTGTTGAGATGCGTTTTTCGTGTGCAAAAAATATTCCTTTTTTGGGGGGTGGGTTATGCAGCCGAAATTTTTCTGCAGAGTCTCTTCCTTCTCGCTTTTTTTCCTCTCTTCTTTTTTCCCCTCTTTTCATTTTTCAAAATCGGGAGCATTTTTTGTCAAATGGCAAATGATGTGATTTTTTGTGCACAATCCTCCAATTGCACAAAAAGTACTTGCGCACAAACAACAACAACAACAGAAAAGAATTGACTCCTTTTAGTAGTAAATTATATAGTAATACTTAAAAAGAATGCCGCCAAAGAAAGGAACGAAACGCAAAGCTGTTGCGGCGAGTAAAAAAGATGCGGATGCGGATGCGGATGCGGCGGCGGCGGACGTCGTCGTCGTCGACGACGACGACGACGGCGAGAAGGAAGAAATCGAGATTCCAAAAGTAACGGATGGAATTGACGGCGAGAAGAAAACCGAGGATGGTGGTGACGGTGGTGACGAACAAGAACAACATACAACAGAAGAAAAAGACGAAAAAGACCAGACGACAAAAACGACGACGGTAAAGAGGCAGAAGAAGAGCAAATCGCCGTCGTCGAAAGAGGAGAAAGCGGTGGACAACGACGAGAAAGATGGTGGTGAAGATAATAATTCTCCCAAAACGACGACGACTGCAACAAAGAAATTCTCAGAGGAAAAGAAGAAAGTTCGAACGCCGCCGCCGTTGGAGTATCCAACGCTCGAACAGGTTCGAGGATTCGTTCCAGCCGTCACGTGCGATCACTTTGAGGCGAAATTTCGCGACGTCGAGGATCCGCAATACGATCAGAACCAACTTGAAGTATTCAACGCTTTGATAAAGTTTCCGGTCAAATCGCAGTTGCAATTCATCGAGGAGAGCGACTCGTTGGCTGCGCTCAGGAAGACGTTGGCGAGTCACAACGCAAAAGTGTGGTTGCATACGAAGAGTATGGTTGCAGCGGAGAAAGAACTGGACAAGTTACCGGAAAAAGTAAGCCAGGCGTTGAAAGCTTTGTACGATTCCAATCACATGAAAGAAGATGCGCTTGATTTTCGCGTTTTATCTTTCTTAGCGCAAATGAAGGAAGAGAGCGCACTTTTAGCCATCGAGGATTTGTCCAATCAAAACTTAGATGTGATTAAGAACGTATCCGCGTATTTCAAAGGCGTTTGCAGAAGAAGGAACGACGAGAACAAAGATGGAGTTCAGTTTGGATCGATGGGCGGCGGCGCCGGAGGGACTCAAGAACAAGGCCACGCGTACAATCCAGCGTTGCAGGATGTTCAAAACGCGCTCATGCGCGGTGTCATTACGCCCATGGTAGGTACGGCTATGGAGCGATTGTTCACGTCTAATCCGGGCGTTCAATTTGACGCCGCAGCGTGGGAAGAATTCACGCAACTCAACGAGATGATGGCGATGAATTGCATCGACGAGACGTTCATCGAGTTACAGAACGCGAGAGGCGGCGTGCGTAACCCGAACGGCTTGTTCGTCTCAAAAATTCGAAAGTTTCTCGGACAAATGCGGAACAATTTCGGTGGTGGTCATGGTGGTGGGCACTACGNAGGAGGAGGTGGTGGTGGTGGTGGTGGAAATTTCGGTGGTCGAGGAGGAAGAGGGAACAATTTTAATAACTACAACAACAACAATAACTTCGGAGGAGGAAGAGGAGGTGGCGGCGGCTACGGCGGCCAAGGCGGTGGCGGCTACGGCGGCCAAGGCGTGGACGATCAAACGCTCAGAAGTACGCTCCCAGCGTACGCGAACAGAATAATCACTTGTATTGAGAAAGGCCGTTTCCAACGAAACGCCATCGACGAGCGCATGCTCTCCGCCTTGTCTCAAGTTCGCGACCCCTCGGCGATGGAAAAAATTGTCACGGAAATGGAAACCGCGAACGTGGACAACGTCCGAAACGTCGCCGGGTATTTCATGGGCATCATTAGAAAGAACAAAAATAGCGGTGGTGGTGGTTACGGAGGGCAGTTTCAATAAATACACATTTCTACTTTTGCTTTTACGTTCTCGTTTAAGAAGCACTTCTTCCTCGCTCTTTATGAGAGAGTATAAAAAACAAACCTTCCTCGTTGCTTTCATCAGAAATTTCTTCACTTGCAAAGAGAGAGAGAGAGAGAGAAAAGGGTAACGATGCGCCGAGCGTCTACCACCACCGCCTTGGCCGCCGCTCGAAGAGCTCTTTTGAGCGCATGGAAGTCATCGCGCGCGGGCAAAAATTCTTCTTCTCTCGGGGATACAAAACTCGTCCTCGCGTCGTGTTGCTTCTGTTCTTCTTTTTCTTCGAGTCCGTCGTCGTTTCAACAAACTCTTCCCGAGAAAGTCTTCGAAGATGCTTCTTCGTCTTCGTTCGGCGGTGGCAACCAAAAGAGAGCGACGGACGCGATACACAGAAGCGAGGAGAAGCCGTCCTCTTCGGCGACAGCTGGAGCAGTCAGTCAGCTGGATTTCGCGACGCTCGTGAAACACCCGGAAGGCGCGGAGTCGCCGATGAAATTCTACGAGCGGTTAGCCGAAGAAGGCGTGTTGCAACGAGACGAGAAACAGGTGAAAGCGCTTTACGTGCTGGATAAGTTTTATCACAAAGTCATGGGGAAAGACGATAGTAATAAAGATAGTAATAGCAGCAGTAGTAGTAGTAGTAGTCGTGATAACAGCAGCAGTCGCGGTACTAGCAACGAGGAGAATAAATCGTGGTTTCAAAAGCTCTGGGATCGAACGAACAAGTCAGACGCCTCGACGCTGGCGGGTGAAACGAGCGCGGGCGGGGTGTATTTATACGGCGGACCTGGGTGCGGTAAAACGTTCGTTTCCGATTTGTTCATGGCAACGTTACCAAAATCTTTCTCGAAACGCGTGCATTTCCACGCCTTCATGATGGAAACGCACGGAGAGTTGCACAGGTTAGCCCAGATGAAAAAGAAAACGGATAATGTTTCGAACGAAGATACCGTGAAGTGGTTCGCGGATTCCTTGGCGGCAAAAGTAGACGTGTTGTGTTTAGATGAGTTTCAAGTGACCGATGTCGCCGATGCAATGATCATTAGACGATTACTCGATAGATTGTGGGAGAATAACGTGCGAGTGGTGTGCACTTCGAACCGAGCGCCGGACGAGTTGTATAAAAACGGATTGAATCGGAAACAGTTTTTACCATGTATTGAAGGCATAAAAAGTCGAATGCAAGTGCACGATATGGACTCAGTGTTCGATTACCGGATGATTGGATCAGTTAACGTGCACGGGGTTTGGAAAATGATCGGGGAAAGTGATAAAACCGACGAAGAGGCTAAACAAATCGCGCACGATTGGTTGGAAGTGAAGACGCAAAACCTCGCCGGCGAACGGACGTTGAGGGAATTAGAGGTGGCAATTTCTGGTAGAAGTCTACGGATTAAACAAGCTGGGGGTGGCGTTGCGCGAATAGAGTTCGACGAGCTGTGTGACGCGAATTTAGGACCGTCGGATTACGTCGCTTTGTGTTCAACCTTTCACGCCATTGGAATTGAAAACATACCGAAATTGTCTTTAGACCGAGTCGATTTGATGCGCAGGTTCATCACGTTCATCGACTGCGCATACGAGCACAAAGTGAAGCTGATAATCACGGCCTATGCGAAACACCCTGACGATTTACTCGTGATAGCCGACGCAAAATCGTTTGAATGCGACACTCGAGACGAGTTCTTTGCCTGGGATCGCGCGAAATCTCGTCTCAACGAAATGCAAACGGACGAGTACACGAAATCCAGTTGGAAGCCAAAAACCTCAAAATGGCTTTTAGAACAATCTTTTTCTCTTCGAGAGAAAATCAACGTCAACGTTCTGCGAGGATTATGGCAACGCTACGACAAAACCAAAAACGGAGTCTTGGACGAATCCGAATTGGCGTATTTACTCGCCGATTTGAACGAGCTCAAAGTCGGCCATCGAAACGTCTCCAAAGACCAACTGGACCATTCCTTGAGAGAACTCACCCGAAGGCGATGCGGAAGTCGAGGCGATGGATTTGTCACTTTCGACGATTTCGTAGAATACGGAAGGAAAGGCTTCGATAAGATCGAACTCCCGCCCGAGGATCTCGAAAAAATTCGGTGCGCGGAAGGCGACCTGATACCGTCGCTTTAAAAATAATAATTAAAATAGTGCACGAGTCGGTCGACTTCAAAAAAAAGACCAACCAAATGCGTGTTGGGCAAATTTTAAAGACCACATAAGTATCACACTCCCCAACTTAATACTAAAATGTCTTCGTCTCAAACGCTCATAACGAAGAAGAAGACGAAGAGGAAAAAATTGGACGCTTTTACGGTGTTCACCTTTCTCGCCTTTTACTTCAAGTCCGATTTCGCGTTCTTCGTCGTCGCGTTTCTCATAAAGTACCTGCTTTTTTTCATCCCGAAAAGGAAAACGACATTTTTTAATCGAGGATGGGGAAACTTTGAACTGGTGAAACAAATGCGAGCGTCGGTGGTGAAATCAGTCTCCAGTGGACGCGGGTTTGTGAACGACGCGATGGTCGTCCAGTGGGACCCGTTCGGAGAAATCGTTCAAACCGAGGTGGACGGTTGGAACGTCGTGGAATGTGCAGATATCGATTCCACAGAGAATTCGACATTTTTGTCGAAGATTTTGCCAAAACACAAACGTGTGGGCTCAAGAAGAACATCCGAAAGAAAAGATGAAAAAAAAACAAAAACACAAACAACGAAAACACCCAAAAGTGGTGGACGAAAAAGGGAGAACTCTCTACAAGAAGAAGAAGAAGAAAAAAGAACAACGACGCACACCATCAACTGCGACACCGGGATTTTTAAAATCAAAGAAGTCGCTTCGCTGTGCAAGAAATCCAGAAACTTATCCGCTTTACAAAGTGGGGAGATACTGAGAGTGTGGAAATCGTCCTCGTCTCGGAGATTGGACGATAGGAAAGTGAAACGGGTCGCTATCGTGTTACCGTTTACGGGCGATACGACGTTCGCGTTTCGAAGACGCACGGCGGAGAATTTGCTGACGGCGCATTATAAAGAGAACGATGCGATGGAAGATGAAGCAATGGTCGTTTTAATTCCCGAGTTTCCGTTTTATGGGAAACGGAGAGTGGTTGGGCAACCCACTCATGTTATTAGCACCGTGAGCGAGTACATTTTAATGCACTTGATTGGATTGAGAGAGGCGTGTGGATTAATCGAATGGGCCAGAGATACCTACGGCGACGAAGTTTCCATCGCAATCGGTGGTTGCTCTATGGGCGGTTACATTGCAGCGAACGCAGGTATTCTTACCTCTCGCGGCTTTCATGGGGACGAGAATACGAACACGAAGAAGAAGGTAGGGAACAACGCGAACAAAAAGTTGGGCGTGGTGAGCGTGTGTTCGTGGCACAACTTTGAAAAATCATTCGCTCCAAACTCGTATTTGTATTTAAGATTAGATCGAGAGCAGCTATTGATTAAGGATAGTTACGTGGAAAACATGATCTCAGAGATCGTGTTATCCTCGGAAAGCGAAGCGTCGAGTTCTTCCGATGAACTTTCTGGCGAGAAAAGACAATCATCTCGACGCGTCTTTGGAGAATCAAACGTAACCTCGGCGCCGGAATCACCTCGCTCGATCAAGAGCAAGAGCACGTCGACGTCATCCAGTTTGTCCAAGGATGACAGCATATTCGAAAACCTAGACTGGAAAGCCGTTCTGAATCGAACGTTGCAACGATTAGTTGGCATCGAGCGTTTGATGAAAGCGAGCGGAGGCGCGGGAATTTTTGAGCACAAGTTGGACGCAATGGTGGCTCACTTCGCCAAAAGAGATAAATTAATCACGTCTGATTACGATGAAGTTGGTGCAATTATGAGCCGGTGTACCGCGTTAACGAAACTAGACGGTGTTGCTTTCACGTACGATTCCGGTGATCATTTGAAAAACGTGATCAACTCAAAAGCCGCCATCGTGCCCGCTTTCCTCGAGGCGTTCAAGCGCATGGAATCGTCGAGATGATATGTACTATGCGTGCATACATGTATATTTTTTCTGTATTTATTATTTTTTGCTCAATGACGATACGATTGAGCTCTACGTGAATATACGTCGGACCCTCGGGGTGTGAGGAGGGCGAGATCATGGTAGATGTATACAAATGACAGACAACTTTCAGACAACTTTCAGACAATTTGAACTACATTTCTATTTTGTTGTGTTGTTAAAAAACTTTTCATGCCTATTTGTTGAGTACCTTGAGAAAATGCGCGTGACGAATGCTCGTCGCCCCTATATCTTCTCTCAACGCGGCCATCGCCGCTTCTCTCACTATTCCTCTTAAATCTGCGCCAGTTTTCCCCTCAGTTCGCTCGGAGACATCTTCGAGATTTACGTCTTCGGCTAAAGAAACCGCTCTGGCGTGGACGTGTAACGCCTCGAGGCGTTCCTCCGGTGTCTTTAACGCTCCAACTTCTAAAATTAAATCAAATCTACCCGGTCTCGTTAGTGCTGGGTCTAAAGCATCTAGTCGATTCGTCGTTGCTATGACTAGAACGGATGATGATGATGACGACGACGAAGGAGAATTGGTGCTCATATTACTAGTACTACTGTTAATACTGCTCAAGCCGTCCATTTCCG
>JGI20158J14315_10000259_pt1 | contig 37365 bp, 34 predicted proteins | sample COG_08_FD_14315 | JGI IMG/M metagenome (IMG submission 14315)
TTGCGGTTGAAGAAGCCGCGGTTGAGACTGCCGAGCCAGCAGCTACTGAAGTGCCAGCTGCTGAACCTGAGCAAGTAGAAGCAGCTCCTGCCGAAGAAGCTGAAGCTGCTCCTGTTGAAGAAGCAGAAGCTACTCCTGAGGCGGCTGAAAAGGCGCCAGCAAAGAAGGCTCCAGCTAAGAAGAAGGCGCCAGCTAAGAAGAAGGCTCCAGCTAAGAAGAAGGCTCCAGCTAAGAAGAAAGCCCCAGCCAAGAAGAAGGCTGATGAGGCTGACTCTTAATAGACGACTTCTTCCTGCTAACAGAATTCCCTGCTTGGCAGTAGTGAAAATAGAGTTGGACAAAGGGGGCTAGTAGCCCCCTTTTTACAGGCGATTTAATAGAAGAGTTTTCTCTTCGAAATGATTAGAAAGAGGCATTAGAGATGGCAAATATTACAGCGGGCATGGTTAAAGAATTACGTGAAAGAACCGGCTTGGGCATGATGGATTGCAAGAAGGCGTTGACCGAAGCCGATGGCGACATGGACAAGGCGATCGAGGACTTACGTAAGGCGAGCGGCGTCAAGGCAGCGAAGAAGGCTAGCCGAGTGGCGTCTGAAGGCGTTGTGCTGACTAAGATAGCAGAGGACGGCAATTACGGCGTTGTTATTGAAATTAACGCCGAGACTGACTTTGCGGCCAGAGACGATAACTTTTTAGATTTCGCACAAAAAGCATTAGAGCTGGCTTACGCGAATAGCGAAGCCGATGTTGCCGGACTGCTAGATGCAGGTTTGGAAGATACCCGTCAGTCACTGGTGCAGAAGATTGGTGAGAATTGCAACGTGCGCCGTATAGAGCGCCTGCAGTTTGCTGCGGATGATAAGGGCGTTGTAGAGAGCTATGTACACAGCAATAACCGCATCGCCGTTCTAATCTCTATTTCTGGTGGCGATGAAGCGCTTGCTCGTGATGTGGCCATGCATATAGCCGCGGTCAATCCACTGGTTGTCAGGGCAGAAGACGTGCCTGCGGAAGAATTAGCGAAAGAAACAGAGATCTATTCTGCCCAGGCCAGAGAAAGCGGCAAGCCAGAAGAAATCATCGAAAAAATGATCAGTGGTAGATTGCGAAAATTTGTCGCTGAAGTAAGCTTGCTGGAACAACCTTTTGTCAAAGACCCTGACGTAACTGTTGGTAAATTGCTTAAGGATGCCGATGCGAGTGTCGTGCAGTTTATCCGCTTCGAAGTGGGTGAGGGTATCGAGAAAGAAGAAGTAGACTTTGCCGATGAAGTGGCAGCTCAAGTAAAAGGCTCCTAAGAGCTCAATGATTTAGCGGATATCCCTGAAAAATGCCAAATAAAGAACGTAAGTACAACCGTATTTTGTTGAAGCTAAGCGGTGAGGCTCTCACTGGAGATGGCGATTTTGGCATTGACCCTAAGGTGTTGGATCGAATGGCTGTGGAAATCGGGCAGCTAGTCGGTCTGGGGGTTCAGATTGGGCTGGTCATCGGCGGCGGTAACCTTTTTCGCGGCGCTGCCTTGCATGCCGCGGGAATGGAGCGAGTAACCGGCGATCACATGGGTATGCTGGCTACGGTGATGAACGCACTAGCGATGCGTGATGCGCTAGAGCGTGCAAGCATTCCAACCCGGGTTATGTCCGCTATACCGATGAGCGGCGTGGTGGAGCACTATGATAGGCGCACCGCCATTCGCCACCTGGAAGCCAGCGATGTCGTTATATTCTCCGCCGGCACAGGAAACCCGTTCTTCACAACCGATACGGCCGCCTGTTTACGCGGCATTGAGATCGACGCCGATCTCATCTTGAAGGCGACCAAGGTCGATGGGGTTTACTCGGCAGATCCGGAACTAGATGCTAGCGCGGTTAAGTTTGAGCGTCTGACCTATGACGAGGTCATCGAGAAGAAGCTGGGTGTTATGGACTTGACGGCTATCTGTCTGAGCCGCGATCATGAGGTGCCTATCAAGGTGTTTAATATGAATACACCAGGTGCTTTATTAAACAATGTGATGGGTAAGCCCGACGGCACACTGATTGAGTAATGCTCGCGCCAGAAATTAGGAGTTAGAAAATGATCGATGACATTATCGCCGACGCAGGTGAGAGAATGCAGAAGAGCCTTGTCTCTTTAGATGACGCATTCAAGAAAATTAGAACCGGTAGGGCCCATCCAGCAATTTTGGATAGTGTGATGGTTTCTTACTATGGCGCCGATACACCCCTGAACCAGCTAGCGAATGTTACGGTTGAAGAGGGGCGCTCTCTGATCGTCTCTCCCTGGGAGAAGCCCATGATCGGTGAAGTTGAGAAGGCCATCATGAAATCTGATCTAGGCCTCAACCCTTCAAACAACGGTGACACGATTCGTGTGCCGATGCCGGCTCTTACGGAAGAGACACGCAAAGAATATACAAAGCAGGCCAAGGCCGAAGCTGAAAATGCGCGAATAGCGATACGCAATATTCGGCGAGATGCAAATTCTGACATCAAAGATCTAGAGAAAGAAAAAGAAATCAGTGAAGACGAGCAGCGCAGAGCGGAAGAGCAGGTGCAGAAAATCACCGACAAGCATATTGCGACTGTCGAGTCCTCCTTTCAGGCTAAAGAAGCAGATCTGTTATCCTTCTAAACCTACGATTAGTTAACGGATTGCTCAACGTTGGCCCCAGGTCGTCGGGCTCCTAGGGATGGGATAACAAACTGTGACAGCTGCTAGCAAATCAGAAATGCCGCAACATATTGCCATCATCATGGATGGCAATAATCGTTGGGCGAAATCCCATAATCTTCCAGCTAAAGCCGGTCACCGCCATGGCGCCGAGGCGGCGCGAGAGATCGTCAATTCCTGTCTCTCTCGAGATATCAAATACCTTACCCTGTTCGCCTTTAGCAGCGAGAATTGGCTGCGTCCCCGGCAAGAGGTGCAGGGGCTAATGGCGCTGTTTCTAAGTGTTCTCAAGCACAAAGAGATCAATCAGTTGCATAAGCGCAACGTGCGTTTGCAGTTCATCGGAAATCGCAGTAGTTTCTCTCAGAAGTTGCAGGAGAACATGCGCGAGGTCGAAGAGCTGACGCACAATAATACTGGCAGTACGGTTGTGGTAGCGGCCGACTATGGGGGTCGTTGGGATATAGCGAATTCGGTTTCCCAGATCGTCGACAAGGTTGCCTCGCGGGAACTGGACAAAGACGCCATCGATGCGAATCTTGTACATGAATATACGGCGATTAGCGAATACCCGGATCCCGATCTTTGTATTCGTACCGGTGGTGAACACCGCATAAGTAATTTCCTTCTCTGGCAGCTTGCCTATACTGAACTCTATTTTACGGATTGCTATTGGCCGGACTTCGGCGACGAGCAGTTTCAGCTGGCACTGGATGATTTTGCGAAACGTCAACGTCGTTATGGCAGTCACGACAATCAAAAATCTATGGACGCCTAGCGTGTTAAAGCAAAGAATCATAACCGCTGTATTACTCCTGTTGGCGTTGATTGCCGCGACTACTCAGCTACCTTCTTTTTATTTTTCAGTCCTGATTGCTCTTATTATTCTTATCGCAGCCTATGAGTGGGCCGGGCTCATTAGTCCGCAACATAAAACGACGAAGCTGCCCTATATCCTCAGCGTCGGCTCTATGCTGCTTGGCTGCTTCTTTCTGCTTGGGGTGTCCCCCGATGCCCAGAGCATAGATATTTTTAGAGCGAGCCTTGTATTGATTCTTGGCCTCTTATTCTGGCTGATATCTCTTTTCTTGCTTGCGGGCTATCCTGATAACAGCAGGCTGTGGAACGATGAGTCGAAAATTGCCTTAATGGGTGTGTTGGTTTTGGTTCCTACCTTTGTGGGTGTCGTTGTCTTGAAATACCTGCTGCCCTCGGGCTTTCTGGTTCTTGCCCTGGTTATCCTGGTCGCCGCTGCCGATGTGGGCGCCTATTTTGTCGGTGTAAATTTTGGTTCCAGAAAGCTGGCTGCCAGTCTTAGTCCCAAAAAATCCTGGGAAGGTGTCTGGGGCGGATTGACTCTGAGCCTTATTGTGGCTGCAGGTTTTATCTGGGCGATGCATAATTATCTGATTGCGCTGTCTGCAATCCAGGTGCTGTCTCTATTGGCCTTGTCTATGGGTGTTACCTTCTTTAGCGTCGTTGGCGATCTTGTCGAGAGCATGCTCAAACGGAACTGTGGCTTGAAGGACAGTGGGGCGATCCTGCCAGGACATGGCGGGGTGCTGGATAGGGTAGACGGTCTCGTGGCTGCTACGCCGGTTTTTGTACTCGCGATGATGCTAGTTCTTAGTAGCGAAACCTAGGTGAACCGTTAAAGTGGCGCGCAACAATCTTCAGATCAGTATTCTTGGCTCTACCGGCTCAGTCGGTTGCAGCACGCTTGCCGTTATCGATGAGAACCCTCAATACAGCGTCTTTGCGTTAACGGCTCATAAAAACGCAAGATTATTGTTCGAACAATGCCAGAAATACACGCCGGTATTTGCGGTCATCGGTGTCGATGCCGCTGCGGAATTCGAAGTGCTAGTAAAAGAGAGCGGATCTTGCGACCAAACTGCTGGTGGGGAAATCTGCGCTAGTTGAGGTTGCGAGTAGCCCAGATGTGGATATTGTTATGGCCGCAATCGTGGGTGCGGCTGGCCTCGAGTCGACTCTTGCCGCGGCCTCAAACGGCAAGAGACTGCTGCTTGCGAACAAGGAGTCTCTGGTCATGACCGGAGATTTGCTGAAGCAGGCAGCAACCCAGTCTGGCGCAGAAATTCTACCGATCGATAGCGAGCACAATGCCATCTTTCAATGCCTGCCGATCACCGGCAGCAGCCTGCAGGCAACCGACTATAATGGCATCGAGAAGGTGGTTCTTACCGCCTCCGGTGGCCCGTTTCTCAATACCCCGCTTGAGCAGCTTGCATCGGTAACGCCGGAGCAAGCCTGTCTCCACCCCAAATGGTCCATGGGTAGAAAGATATCCGTAGATTCTGCGACGATGATGAACAAGGGGCTGGAATTTATCGAGGCCTGCTATCTCTTCGATCTGGAGCCTTCTCAAGTCGATGTATTGATTCATCCCCAGAGCATTGTCCATTCCATGGTGCACTACGCCGACGGTTCGGTGATAGCCGAGCTGGCGAACCCTGATATGCGCGTGCCCATTGCCTATGGTCTGGCCTGGCCCGAGCGTATTCGATCCGGTGCCGCTGTGCTGGACCTGGCGGCGCAGGAACCGCTGCAGTTCTCCAAGCCAGATTTGCAGCGATTTCCCTGTCTGCGGCTGGGCATGGAAGCGGCGGCGCAGCGAGGCAGTGCACCGGCGGTGCTTAATGCGGCGAATGAAGTTGCCGTCGAGGCTTTTTTGAGTGGCGAAATCGGCTTTACAGAAATTTCCTTAATAATTGAGGCAGTTAGGTCGAAAATACCTTGTGAAGCAACACCTAGTCTCGCTATTATTCAAGACCTTGATCGACAAGCAAGAACACTATCTAAAGAATTGATATTAAAGGAATTCTGCCGAGGTGCCGGGGCCTAGTCCGGGTATCTTGCGTAACTATTTATCATGTTGGATGTATTAATCAGCATAATCGCTCTCCTGGTAACTCTGGGTATACTGGTGACAATCCATGAATTCGGTCATTTCTGGGTCGCCCGCCGCTGTGGAGTGAAGGTATTAAGGTTCTCGATTGGATTCGGCAAGGCAGCCAAGACTTGGATTGGAAAGGATGGCGTGGAATACGTAATCGCACCGATTCCTCTGGGTGGCTACGTAAAGATGCTGGGTCAGGAAGATACTACGGTCACGGATACGAGCAGTGTCCCGGCTAGCCAGCGGCAGTATTCGTTCGCCTGTAAGCCTCTGTGGCAGCGGATGGTCATCGTCGCCGCAGGGCCCATCGCCAACTTCCTGTTGGCTATCTTCGTATTCTGGTTGATTAATATTTCCTATGGAGTTTCTGGCATCGCACCGGTGGTAAATAGCGTGATCGAAGATTCTGTCGCGGATAGGGCGGGTCTTAGAGCCGGTGATGAGATTCTTGCCGTGGATGGAACCGAGACCATCATCTGGCAGCAGGTAACGCTGCAGTTGCTCGCTCGTCTGGGCGAGACTGGAGATGTCACGTTAACTGTAGATCCCGCCGATTCGAATCGCCCGCGAGATATTCGCCTGCCCATCGATGCCTGGATGGGGTCCGAGACGGCGCCAAACCCGGTTAACGACCTCGGGATAATACAGTTCGAGATCCCTGCCGATATAGCAGGTATCGTCCCCGGAGGAGAGCAGCCGACGCTGCTGGCCTTCAAGCTGGCGATAAAATCGTCTCCGTCGACGGCAGTCCGATTCGCGGATGGACCCATTGGGTTGAGGTAATCCGTGCCAATCCGGAACTCACGCTAAATGTCGTGGTCAAACGTGGTGGAATCGATAATGTACTACTGATGCAACCGGCACGGGCGACCCTGGATGACGGCACCGTAATCGGCAGTATTGGTGCGTATGTAGAAGAAACGACGCTAGCCGAATTGCTGCCACCGGAGATGCAACGACAGGTAGATTACAATGTCGTGTCGGCGATTCAGCCGGCGCTAGTCGAGACTTGGGACAAATCGCTCTTCGTGTTGGATTCTGTGAAGAAGATGGTCATCGGTTTGATCTCGGTGAAGAATATTAATGGGCCAATCACCATTGCCCAGGTCGCTGGAGAGACAGCAACGTACGGTCTTGATGTGTATTTAGGGTTTTTAGCACTTTTGAGTATTTCTCTGGGGGTGCTGAATTTGCTGCCGATACCAGTTTTGGACGGTGGACATCTGCTGTATTACGCGATCGAAGCTGTCATCAGACGGCCTGTACCGGAACGAATTCAGGCCTTCGGTCTGCAGCTGGGTTTGCTGCTGATTTCAGGGATCATGGTTTTAGCTATTTACAACGATGTTAATCGTCTGTTGTAAGAAGACAAAAATAGCAGAATAAAATAGAAGAAGATTTAAACTCGCCGCCAAGTAACACAATAATTTGAGAATGCAGCGCAAATGAAAAAACTCCTTTTTTGTTTGTTGGTGGCTTTTGGAATTTCAAAGTCCCTCAACGCTCAGGAATTTGTAATAGCCGACATCATCGTCGATGGCTATCAGCGTATTTCGCCCGGAATTATCTACAACCTGTTGCCAGTAGGCATTGGGGACACAGTGGGTGCTGGCACCTCGGCGCAGATTATTCGCGAACTCTCGGAATCCGAATACTTTGACGAGATTGAGGTGGCACGGGAAGGCAATATTCTTGTTGTAACCGTATTGGAGAGGCCGTCGGTCGCTGAGATTACCATCGAGGGTAATAGTATCCTCGAGACGGAAGCTATTCTCGAGAATATGGCAACCGCAGAAATTGCAGAAGGCCAAATTTTTACGCGACCTGCACTAGAGGTTATTCGTCAGGGTATTCAAGACGTTTATTCTTCCCGGGGTCGCTATGGCGCTGCCGTGGAAATCGAAGTAGAAGAGTTGCCGAGAAATCGTGTGGCCATCAAGTTGAACATCAACGAGGGTGAAGAGTCTCGTATACGTCACATTAATATCGTAGGCAACGAGGCTTTTAGCGAAGAAGAGCTACTGGGTTTATTCGAGCTGGGCACCAAGCCCTTCTACTTGCTCCTCAGCCGCAAGGATAGATATTCTCGCGAGCAGTTCTCTGGCGATCTGGAACGCCTGGAATCGTTCTACCTCGATAACGGTTACGTAGAGTTCAACATCGACTCTACGCCAATCTCTATTACCCCGGATCGTAAAGAAGTCTATATAACGATTAATATAAACGAAGGTGATCTGTTCACTATTAACGAGGTAGACCTTGCAGGCGACTTGGTCGATGCCGAGGCTCTGCTAAGAGCGGCGGTATTCGTTCGCCCCGGTCAAATCTATTCCCAGGGTCTGGTTACCGGCACAGAAGAAATCATGGTGCAATTTCTCGGCAACCTCGGCTATGCCTTTGCTGAGGCTACGGGTGTGCCAGAGGTCAACGAGGAAGATGAGACCGTCGACGTGACCTTCTTCATCGAGCCCGGCAATCGTACCTATGTGAATCGAATTAACTTCGCCGGCAACACGTCGACTGCCGATGATGTGCTGCGCAGAGAGATGCGTCAATTGGAGTCCGCACCTGCCTCGAGTTTACAGATAGAGCAGTCCAAGATACGCCTAGAGCGACTGGGTTATTTCGAAACAGTGGAAGTGGACACAGTCGAAGTGCCAGGCACGGAAGATCAGATCGATGTTAACTATGACGTTCTGGAGCAGAATTTCGGCGCTATCAGTTTTCAGGTCGGAACCGGTGGTGGCGGCAACTTCTTTATCTCCTCAAGTCTGCAGGCGCAAAATTTTCTCGGTACCGGCAAGACTCTTGCTGTCGGGGTTAACAAAAGCCGTTTTCAGACAGGCCTGAATTTTCAATACCTCGATCCCTATTTTACTCCCGATGGTGTTAGCCGGGGCTTTAACCTGTTCGCACAGAAGATCGATTCACCCTTTAATGTTTCCGATTTCAATACGTCTTCGTTCGGTGGCTCCCTGAGTTTTAGTTATCCATTGAGTGAGATCGAATTGCTTGGATTCGATTTTGGTTACACCCATACCGAATTAAGTGCCGGTATCGGTTCCGTGCAGGAGATTATATCCAGCCCTACGCTCTTCGAAGATGTGGACAAGTATGTAATTACACCAGCCAACGCTAATGCTTTCGATGGCCCGGTTACCGATGCGGTATTAGGGGATGTGTCATCGCTGAGTCCTGCGCAGCTTCGCTCGAATACGGACAAGGGCTTTGTTGACAAGTTTGGTGATACCTTCGATAACTTTACCATTAGCGGTAACTGGTTTCGCAACACGCTAAATCGCGGGCAGATGGCGACTAGCGGTAAGCTGCATAGCCTCTCCGTAGAGATTACCCTCCCGGGCAGTGACCTTCAGTACGGCAGCATCAATTACAATAACCAAATGTATTGGCCTCTCGATGGACAGCAGACTTGGGTTGTCGGACTTAGAACGAACCTGGGCTATGGCATAGGCTATGGCGATACCGAAGAGTTGCCTTTCTTTAACAACTATTTTGCCGGCGGCCTGAATTCCCAGGGCGTCTTGCGCGGGTTCGAAGAGAATAGCCTTGGCCCCCAGAGCACACCCGGCGCACGTTATTTGACCGAATTTGGTCTCACTCTGGCGCGCGATGAGAATGGCGAAATCCTGCGCAACGAAGACGGCTCTGCGGCCAGTTTTAATCGAGATGTAGGCTATCAGACAGAGCCTCTTTTCGATGCAAATGGCCAGCCGGTGCTGGATGCTGACGGGAACCAGCAGGTAGCGCTGGCCGTACAAAATTTCTTCCTGGACGAGGATTTTGACAGTTTTGGTGGTAATATACTCGCCACTGCGACTCTGGAGCTGTTATTTCCCATTCCATTTGTCGATGATTCAAATCGAGTAAGGTCGGCTTTCTTCATCGATGCTGGAAACGTGTTCTCGTCCCATTGTACGGAACGGCAGACACTTCTTAAAAATTGCACAGATTTCGATCTGGGTGAAATAAGATATTCTGCAGGAATAAGTGTTACTTATCTCTCTCCATTTGGTCCGCTCAGTTTTTACGTGGCAGCGCCATTTGGTAAGGAAGGCGACGACACGAAGAGTTTCGATTTTACCGTTGGAAATGGTTTCTAGTTAGTCTCGATCCAAAGAGCCTGCACTGCTCAAAGATCACAGAATGTAAATTGCGTGTTTTGGATACACGTGTATGTGCAAAAATTGATTTAGCTTGTTGAGCGAATACTCGACAGTATGAGTAAGAATTGGAGAATTACCGTGAAAATATTTAAGAGTCTAATCGTCTGTTTAAGTTTGGTGCTTGTGTCTCAAGGCGCCGCTGCTCAGGATACCAAAATAGGTGTGCTGAACGCATTGCAGGCATTGTTTAACTCGGATGCGGCGCGTGTCGTGCAAGAAGAATTGGAGCAGGAATTTAACTCCGATGAGGTTAGAGCTCAAGAGCTTACCGATCAGCTAAATGCGCTACGCGAAGAATTCCAACAGAACGAAGCTGTCATGAGCGAGCAGGAAATCAGCCGCATGAATTCCAATGCGCAAGACTTGCAGGTTCAGCTGCAGCTGATTCAGGAAAGAGTGCAGACTGCGCTGCAACAAAAGAACCAGGAATTCCTAGAGAGCATGCAGGCAGACCTGGCTGCTGCCGTTACCGATGTTGTGGCAGAAGGCGGATACGATCTTATACTTAATTCAGATACCGCGCCTTATTTCGCGCCTGTTCTGGATATTACTGCCAAGGTTACTGCCAAGCTCAATGAGAACGTTCAGTAGTAGCGAGGGTCTTCCTATCAGGTTAGTGTCAGGTGACACATAAACTAAATTACACATTGGCGGAGCTAGCGAAGTTGCTGAGCGCCGAACTCGTTGGCGATGGCCAGGTTGTGATAACTGGCCTGGCTACGCTGCAGAATGCCAGCTCTGGCCAGCTAAGTTTCTTTAGTAATCCCTTCTATGCAGATCAGCTAAAGACTAGTCAGGCATCTGCAATTCTTGTCGAAGAAAAATACCTGGATCGTTGTAGCGGCAATAAGCTCGTTACGGCAAAGCCCTATGTTGCCTTTGCACTGGCGACTCAATTATTCGATAACTCACCAAGACAGGGCGCTGGTGTTCATTATTCTGCCTGCGTGGATGCGTCTGCTGAGTTAGGAGAGAACGTAAGCATTGCGGCAAATGTCGTCATAGAGGCCAATGTAAAACTGGGTAACGATGTGGTTATCGGAGCTGGTTGCGTGATAGGCCAGAATTCGATTCTCGGTGATGGCTGCAAGCTGCATCGCAACGTGACCCTCTATCACCGTGTCACCCTGGGGAAAAATGTCGAGATTCACTCTGGGGCGGTACTAGGTGCCGACGGCTTTGGCTTTGCCTTCGACGGAAGCAAATCTGTTAAGATTCAGCAGCTGGGCGCTGTCAAAATTGGTGATGATGTCGAAATCGGTGCGTGTACTACTATCGACCGAGGTGCGCTGGAAGACACCGAAATAGCTAAGGGCGTGAAGATCGACTCTCAGGTGCAGATAGCCCATAACTGCAAGATAGGCGAGCACACGATTATCTGTGGCTGCGTAGGCCTAGCCGGAAGCGTGACCATCGGTAAGTACTGCATAATGGGTGGCGGCTCTGGGGCCGTAGGCCACATCAGCATTGCCGATAAGGTACAGGTCAGCGCGATGTCGCTGGTGAGTCAGTCGATCCCGCAGGCAGGCATGTATTCCACAGGGACAATTCAGGCGAAGACATCCCAGTGGAAGCGCAATGCGATTCGTTTTCAGCAATTGGACAGTATTGCCAAGAGATTGAAAGAAATCGAGAAATCTACCGATAAGAACTAAACAGAGAAATACCAACAGAATAACTAACAAGCCTACAGCGCTCCAAAGGGAGCGCCAGATAGGTGAGAGAACCACTGATGCTAATGACCGTCGAAGAAATAAAAGAGTACCTTCCCCAGCGCTATCCCTTTTTGCTGGTGGATAGGGTCGTTGAGATGGATTTAGGTAAATCTATCGTAGCGTATAAGAATGTGACTGTTAACGAACCATTCTTCAACGGTCACTTTCCCAGCCAGCCAATCATGCCCGGCGTGCTTATCATCGAAGCTCTAGCTCAGGCGGCCGGTGTGTTAGGTTTTAAGAGTCAGGAAAAGAAACCGAAAGACGGTTATCTCTATTATTTCGTGGGTGCAGATAATGTACGCCTGCGTAGACCGGTTGTGCCCGGTGACTGCCTCACCCTAGCGGCAGAAATTGTCACTAACAAGCGCGGCATCTACAAATTTGCCTGCCGCGCCAGCGTAGGCGAAGAGCTGGTGGGTACAATGATTATTATGTGTGCAGAGAGGAAGGTGGATGTCGATTGATTCCAGTGCCAGGATTGATCCTAAAGCTGAAATAGATTCCGATGTAACGATAGGGCCCTGGACTATCATTGGCCCCAATGTGCAAATTGGTTCGGGTACGGTTATAGACTCCCATGTCATAATTCGCAGCAACACAAAGATTGGCAAGAACAATCGAATTTTCCAGTTTAGTTCGGTCGGTGAAGACCCCGCAGATAAGAAATTTCATGGCGAAGAAACCTGGCTTGAGATTGGCGATAATAATGTCCTGCGCGAAGGGTCTAACCTGCATCGCGGTACCGAGTCCGGCGGCGGGCTGACGCGAGTTGGCAGCGATAATCTGTTCATGCCCTATGTGCACATTGCTCACGACTGCATAGTGGGGAGCAACACGATTTTTGCCAACAATGTCGGTATCTCCGGTCACGTCGAAGTCGATGACTGGGCTATTCTCGGTGGCTATGCCGGGGTAAATCAGTTTCTGAGGATAGGCGCTCATGCGATGGTCGGCGGTGTGACACACATCGATCACGATGTGCCGGCCTATATGATCGTCAGCGGTCAGCCTGCGGCGGTAAGAGCGATTAATAGCATAGGCCTGGAGCGACGAGGCTTCGACAAGCCTACAATCAAACAGCTGCGCACGGCGTTCAAGATCATCTATCTGCGCGGTCGCGGCTTGTCCGAGGCGATAGCAGAACTAAAAGTATTGCGCGAAGACTGCGAGGCTATGCAGGTTCTCATCGACTCGCTGGAGAGTTCTTCAAAGGGAATACATCGCTAGTAGTTCCGCAGCCCTTCAACTCAAGTTCACCTATGTGTGGGCAATGAAAGCCAAATTGTCTCGATACCTCAAATTATGAGCGAAGCTCCTTTAATCGGCATTGTTGCAGGCGAAAAATCGGGGGATATTCTCGGTGCTGGCCTGATCGCTGCGTTGCGTAAAAAATACCCCGATGCTGAGTTCATCGGAGTCGGCGGCCCCGACATGATTGCCCTGGGTTTTACCTCCCTGGCCGATATGGAGCGACTCTCGGTCATGGGCTTCGTCGAGCCATTGGGTAGGTTGCCCGAGCTATTCGCACTGAAGAGGCGACTCAAGGAATATTTCATCAAGCGGCGGCCGCTTGCCTTTATCGGCATAGACAGCCCTGATTTCAACCTGCGTCTGGAAGAAGAATTAAAACAGGAGAATATCAAGACCGTTCACTACGTCAGTCCCAGCCTGTGGGCCTATAGAGAAAAGAGAATCCATAAGGTTAAACGCGCCGTGAACCTGATGCTGACACTGTTTCCCTTCGAGACGGCGGTTTACGAGCAACATGGTGTGGCGGTTAAGTGCGTGGGTCACCCCCTTGCCGATAGTCTGGGTTTTGAAGACCACAAGTTACGCTCGCGGAAGAAATTTGATCTAGGGGCCGATGACAGCATAGTTACGCTGATGCCCGGTAGTCGCGGCGGCGAGATCAAGCGACTCGCGCCGGTGTTTCTGAATGCCGCAGTGCAGTCGCTAACAGACTGCCCGAACCTAAAGTTTCTTATCCCCTATAGCAGTGCCGCGAACTACGCTCAGATCAACGCGCTGCTACGAGAGATGTCACTCTTTCGCGGGGAGCGATTTATTCTGGTCGACGATTCTCATGGGGCGATCAGTGCGGCAGATCTGGTGGTGCTGTCCTCGGGTACCGCTACACTGGAGACACTGTTGCTAAGGCGACCAATGATCGTAGGCTACAAGCTTGCCGCCATTACCTTTGCCATTGCCTCTCGTCTGGTTAAGATTCCCTATGTTGCGCTGCCGAATCTTCTCGCCGGACGCCAGCTGGTTCCCGAATATATTCAACACGATCTCACTGCGGCAAAGGTGCGCGATGGCATCGTTAGTCATATCTCCGGTGCCGAGGATCACGCAGGCTTGATGCAGGAATTCGAGAAGATACACCGCAGTCTTCGCCTAGACGCCTCGGCACAGGCTGCCGCAGCCGTTGCTGGCTTGATCGAAGACAGTGTGGCGCAATAGATGACAGGGCAATCCAGTTTAGGCAAGACTGCCGACACGGCGAGACTGATAGCGGGTACCGATGAAGTCGGCCGAGGTCCGCTGGCAGGGGATGTGGTTGCCGCCGCCGTAATACTGGATCCCTTAAAACCAATTACTGGTCTAGCCGACTCCAAGAAGCTGTCTGCGAAGCAGCGCCAGCGATGTTTCGAGGACATCCTTAGTAATGCCCGCTGCTTTGCCTTAGGCCGCGCATCAGTACAAGAGATCGAGCAAATGAATATTCTGCATGCGAGCCTGCTGGCAATGCACAGGGCTGTCGAAGCTTTACAGGTGCAACCCGATTTCGTCTACGTAGACGGCAACCGCTGCCCGAAGTGGCAATACGCCGCCGAGGCCATCGTTAAAGGCGACTCGCTGATCCCGGCTATCTCTGCCGCATCGATAATCGCAAAGGTGACTCGCGATACCGAGATGCAGGAACTGGATAGACAGTTCCCCGGCTATGGCTTTGCACAGAACATGGGCTATCCAACGCCGGCGCACCTGGCTGCGCTAAAATCTCTGGGCCCGACGCCGGTTCACCGGCGCACATTCGCACCGGTGGCACGCTTTCTGGAAGCTGGGTTAAGCCGCTAAACTTTTGTCCCGTTTTCACTCAAAAAAAGGTATATTGGAAGCTCGTCCATTGCCAAATAATTAGATTCATACATGTCTGAAAATTCGCCTAATCAGCCCTTCGCGCATCTACGATTACACACAGAATTTTCGATCAATGATGGCATCGTTACCATCAAGCCACTCATAGCAAAGCTGCGCGAACTTTCCATGCCGGCGGTAGCCATTACCGATCTGGCAAATATGTTCTCCCTAATTAAATTTTACAAGGCAGCCTTAGGGGCTGGCATCAAGCCGGTCTGTGGTTGCGATGTTCTGGTAGAGAGTGACGACCGATCGAAGCAGACCCGCCTGGTGCTTCTGGTAAAAAACGAAGCCGGCTATCTAAGCCTGACCAAGCTCATCTCCGAGCTGTACACTGAGAATCCAAACCAGAGTGAGCCGGTGGTGCGTAAGTCGCAACTCCAGGGCCGCGTCGATGGTCTGATTGCGTTATCCGGTGCGCAGAACAGCGACATTGGCATGGCGCTGCTGGCGGAAGAGGCGGATCTGGCGTTTGAGTTGCTCAGCGAGTGGAAGCAGCTGTTCCCGAATAGTTTTTATCTAGAGCTGCAGCGGGTGGGCAAGGCCGAGGAAGAAGACTACATCGAGGCCGCAATCGCTCTCGCGCTGAAATCCGATTGCCCGGTCGTCGCGACAAACGATGTGCGCTTCATCGATCAGGAAGATTTCGACGCGCATGAGGTTAGGGTTTGCATCAACGAGCGTCGCACCCTGGATGATTCGCGCAGGCCGCACAATTACACCGAGCAACAGTATTTGAAGACTGCTGCCGAGATGAACGAGTTGTTTAGCGATATCCCGGAGGCATTGGAGAATGCTTGGGAGATAGTGAAGCGCTGCAATCTCTCGCTGGTGCTGGATCAGCCCAGTCTGCCCAATTATCCCGTGCCCGCAGGCATGACCATGGATCAGTTCTTCTCTGATCTTAGTTCACAGGGGCTGAGAGAGCGTCTGCGCAGTCTCTATGGTGAGGACTACGAGAGCAAAGACGTTGAGAAGCCCTACTGGGAGCGTCTGCAGTTTGAGCTGAACGTAATCAATCAGATGGGTTTCGCTGGCTACTTCCTCATCGTGATGGAGTTTATTCAGTGGTCGAAAGACAACGGCATTCCGGTAGGCCCCGGGCGTGGATCGGGTGCCGGTTCCATTGTGGCCTATGCGCTCCGCATCACAGATATCGACCCACTTAAGTATGACCTGCTGTTCGAACGCTTCCTGAATCCGGAGCGGGTATCGATGCCGGATTTCGACGTCGACTTCTGCATGGAGGGTCGCGACCGCGTTATTGCGCATGTTGCCGAGTTGTATGGCAAGGATGCGGTATCACAGATCATCACCTTCGGTACCATGGCGGCCAAGGCCGTTGTGCGTGATGTGGCCAGGGTGCAGAGCAAGCCCTATGCCCTGGCCGACAAGCTGTCGAAATTGATTCCCTTCGAACCGGGCATGACGCTGAAGAAGGCATTCGAGGTAGAGCCCCTGCTGGGGGCATTCGTCGACTCCGATGAAGACGCGCAGGAAATCATGGAGATGGCCTATAAGCTGGAGGGCATCACCCGTAACGTAGGCAAGCACGCAGGTGGCGTGGTCATCGCGCCCACCAAGCTGACCGATTTCACCCCGCTGTACTGCGATGAATCGGGGCAGGGCCTAGTCACCCAGTTCGATAAGAACGATGTGGAGACAGCCGGGCTGGTTAAGTTCGACTTCCTGGGTCTGCGTACGCTGACGATTATCGATTGGGCAGTGAAGATGATCAACGAGAGGGCGGGCGAGGGTGTCGAGCCGGTGGATATCACCAATCTGCCGCTTACCGACGAGCGTGTTTACCGATTGCTACAGAAGGCAGAAACTACCGCCGTGTTCCAGTTGGAATCCCGCGGCATGAAGGACCTCATCAAGCGCCAGGTACCGAATTGTTTCGAAGATATCATTGCCCTGGTGGCGCTGTTTCGACCCGGCCCGCTGCAGTCGGGCATGGTTGACGATTTTATCGATCGCAAACACGGGCGCACTCAGGTGGTCTATCCCCACCCCGAGTTAGAGCCGGTACTGAGTAACACCTACGGTGTCATCCTTTATCAAGAGCAGGTGATGCAGATAGCCCAGGTCCTCGCCAGCTACTCTTTGGCAGGCGCGGACATTCTGCGCAAGGCCATGGGCAAGAAGAAGCCCGAGGAGATGGCGAAGCAGCGCATCTTGTTTATGGAGGGCGCCGGAAAGCGAGGGATCGATGCCGATCAGTCTACGTCAATCTTCGACCTGATGGAGAAGTTTGCCGGCTACGGCTTCAACAAGTCACACTCTGCGGCCTATGCCCTGGTGTCTTATCAGACAGCGTGGCTGAAGACACATTATCCAGCCTGCTTCATGGCGGCGGTGCTCTCAGCCGATATGCAGAACACCGACAAGATTGTAACGCTCATCGACGAATGCCGCTCGATGAAGCTGGCTATTGTCCCGCCAGATATTAATCGCGGCCAATTCAATTTTACCGTCAACGACCAGGACGAGATCGTGTATGGCCTGGGCGCGATCAGGGGCCTGGGTGAGGGCCCGGTTGGCAGCATACTCGCCGCAAGGGAAGACGGGCCATTTACCAATCTGCTGGATATCTGTCAGCGGGTGGATACGCAGAACGTGAACAAGCGCACTATGGAGGCACTGATTCGCTCCGGCGCATTGGATAATATGGTCGAGGGAGATCTGGACTATTCCCGGGCATTACTCTCGGCGATGTTGCCGCAGGCGATGCAGGCGGCGGAGCAGTCCAGCCGCAATCAGGCTAGCGGCGTAGATGATATGTTCGGTGAGATAGCACCGGCGGGTACTGAGGATGCAGATCTTAGCGCCTCTAACATCAGCGTCCGAGCCTGGGCGGAGCAGCATCGCCTTAATCTCGAGAAAGAGACACTGGGCCTGTGGTTGTCGGGTCACCCCATCGATGAGTTCCTCGATGAGATTTCCCATATAGCTAAGGATAGGCTGGTTAACCTGCGGCCCGAGCGGGGGCCTCAGATCATTGCCGGAGTCCTGCATAGCATTCGTACTATGAAGAATAAGGCCGGGGACACGATCGCCTTTCTGATGATGGATGACCGCAGTGCGCGTTTCGAAGTCTCCCTGTTCGCCAAGGAGTACGAGAAATACCGAGAGGTGCTGCAGAAAGATGTGATTATGGTCGTGGAATGTACCGTAAGCATAGATGACTACAGCGGTGGCATGCGCGGCCGCGGCAAGAGTGTGATGACGCTTTCGACGGCGCGCAGACGCAATGCCCATCGGGTAGCGCTGAACCTCGAGGCCGAGTCACTGGGCAGCGATTTCTGTGAACACCTGGCGCGCATTCTGGAGCCCTACCGCAAGCCGGTAGAGGTCACAGAGGATGAGGATTCGGCCGTTGTGATGACCGCGGAGGCAGGCGCCGCGGCTAATGGCGCCCGTCATACCCACCCAATGGCCAACGGCCATGGGCCTGCCATGGTACTTGAAGAGGGAGAGGGCTGTCAGGTCATGGTGCGCTATCGGCGTTCAGACTCTATTGGGTGTATAATGCTTGGCCAGGAGTGGACGGTATCGCCTGCCGATGACTTAATACAGCGTCTGCGGATCGAGTACGGCAAAGACAAGGTAGTATTGAGCTACAAGTAGATACTGTTAGATACGATCGACAATCAAACAAGCGTGAGTAGTGAGTGCAGCATGGATCCTAATTATCTGGAATTTGAACAGCCCATTGCGGAGCTGGAAGCCAAGATCAGTGAGCTGAGATTGGTGGGTAGCGACAATGAGTTGAACATCGGTGAAGAAATTCAGAATCTGAAGGACAAGAGCACCAAGCTCACCGAGAAAATATACTCTAACCTGTCCTCATGGCAGATCTCTCAGGTTGCCAGGCATCCGCTGCGTCCTTATACGCTGGATTACCTCGAGCATATTTTTACCGACTTCGAAGAGCTGCACGGAGACCGTCTGTTCGCCGACGATCAGGCCCTTATTGGTGGTCTTGCCAAGATCGATGGCAGACCGGTGGTGGTCATCGGTCACCAGAAGGGAAGAGGCACGAAGGAGAAAGTACGACACAATTTTGGTATGCCGCGACCGGAAGGTTACAGGAAGGCGCGCCGACTTGTGCTTCTTGCCGAGCAGTATCGGCTTCCGGTATTAAGCTTTATTGATACACCTGGCGCCTATCCAGGCATGGATTCGGAAGAGCGTGGCATCAACGAGGCTATCGCACAGAATATGGCGATGATGTCTAGAGTGAAGACGCCATTGATCGCAACGGTAACTGGCGAGGCTAACTCGGGTGGGGCCATCGCAATCGGTGTCTCCGACCAGCTCAATATGTTGCAGTATTCAACCTACACGGTGATCACGCCGGAAGGTTGTGCGACTATTCTCTGGAAGTCCTCGGATCATGCGGCTGCGGCGGCGGAGGCGATGGGTGTGACGTCGAAGCGCCTGGAAGAGCTAGGGATAGTCGACCATACTATTCCCGAGCCACTGGGTGGCGCGCATAGAGATGTGCCAGCGGCGGCTGCAAGCATTAAGGCTGCTCTGATCGAGCAGCTGGATCGTCTCACTGCATTGGATCCCGATGATCTGGTAGAGCGACGCTATAAGCGCCTGATGAGTTACGGCATATCTAGCTGAGCAAGCCTTATGAGTCCCCTTGTTGTCATGCCCCTTGAATGACAGCGAGAGAGTAGCGGCTTAATCCACTGCGCCCTATTACCAACACGCAGCACTGCTAAAGAAGCAGGCCATGAACAATTCTGTGCAACAACTCCTAGCCAAGATAGACGCCGCCTTAAATAAGCAGGCACACTCGCGCCATTTTTTACTGGGGCTTAGCGGCGGTCTTGATTCGGTGGTGCTGCTCCACGCCATGACGCGCCTCAGGGAGCGCTCCGGGGGCTCACTGCAATTGCGTGCGCTACACATCAATCATCAGCTTCAGGAGCAGTCCGCAACCTGGGCCCAGCACTGCGCGACTCTGTGTGAAAGTCTCGCCGTCGAATTCAGTAGCATCGAGGTCACGATCAATGCCAGTGCGGGCATCGAGAATGCTGCAAGACAGGCCAGGTACTACGAATTTGAGGCGGCCCTGCGCGAGGATGAAGTGCTATTGCTGGCTCACCACCGCGATGACCAGATGGAGACCTTGCTGCTGCGCCTGATTCGAGGCTCTGGCAGTCGCGGGCTCAGTGGTATTCCTGCTAGCAGAGAACTGGGTAGAGAATTGGGCGGAGAGCCGGGTAGAGAACAGGGCAGGGGTCGCCTGATAAGGCCGCTGCTGGGGATCGATAGAGACGAGTTGCTTCTGTATGCCGAGGCGGCGAAGCTTTCCTGGGTTGAGGATGGCTCGAACGAGGACGAGAGTTTCGACAGAAACTATTGCCGCCATACTCTGCTGCCCCTGATCGAGGCGCGCTGGCCAGGCTACAGGGAGAGTTGGTCGAAGTCCGCCGTGCTGGCCCGCGAAAGCGAGGCGCTACTGCAAGAGTTGGCGGCGATGGATCTAGTGGCTATAGCCACCGAATCAAGATCGGTTGTAAGCCGCGTCAAGCTGCTAGCCTTGTCGGCCACGAGGCGTCGCAACGTGCTGCGTTTCTGGCTTGAGGGCTTAGGTGTCGAAGAGCTGGGCTGGCACCAGTTGCATCAGTTAAGTGACGAGGTCGTTCCCAGTAGCACCGCTTCGGTTCTGATTGGGGGCTGCCGACTGCATTGCTACCGCGAGACGCTTCATGCTCTGGCTGCGGCTGCGCTGGAGACTGATGTCGCGAGCGAGGATCTCTCCGGGCTTTCTCCACTTTCTCCACTGCCTCCACTGTCTTCGTTCTCTCAACTGTTAGCAATGCCCAGCGAAGTCGAGCTGACTAATAACGGCAGTCTTAGTTTTACAGAAGCGTCGGGTGAGGGAGTCGCCGTGGACAAGCTAGGCGCAATGACGATTCGCTACAGGCAGGGCGGCGAAGCCTGTCGCCTGCTGGGGCGCCCCAATAAGAGCCTCAAGAAAATCTTGCAGGAAGTCGAGATGCAGCCCTGGCTGCGCAGTCGAATTCCCTTGCTGTATAGCGGCGACGAACTGGCTTATATTCCGGGCATCGGCGTGAGCGAGGCATGGGCAGCTAAAGACGGGGAGGCCGCCTGTCTGATCGATTGGCAGCAGCCCGATCTTGCACTGTAGCGTTAAGCGCAAAAACTTTTTCGAGGGAATTTTAAACCAGTAAAAGAACATTTCAGTTTGTTCTATCGGGGGGCTTCTGGTAGGCTGTAACTCCATCTACATGGGTTGGTGCACGACCAATTTTTCTTATTAGATGGGGCTAGCATGACGCGTTATATCTTCATTACCGGTGGGGTGGTTTCTTCACTGGGCAAAGGCATTACATCTGCATCTCTCGCGGCAATTCTCGAAGCCCGCGGCTTAAACGTCACTATGTTAAAGCTGGATCCCTACATCAATGTAGATCCGGGCACTATGAGCCCGTTCCAGCACGGCGAAGTCTATGTTACCGAAGACGGAGCGGAGACCGATCTCGATCTGGGTCACTACGAACGCTTCAGCCGTACTACCATGTTGCAGAAAAATAACTTCACCACCGGTAAGGTCTACGAAGAGGTGCTCAAGCGTGAGCGTCGCGGCGACTATCTAGGTGCNACCATTCAGGTGATCCCCCATATCACCGACGAGATTAAGCGCAGAGTGATCGCCGGAGCCGGTGACGCAGACATCGCCCTGGTAGAGATAGGCGGAACGGTTGGTGACATCGAATCGCAACCCTTCCTGGAGGCAGTGCGTCAATTGCGCGTAGAGCTTGGCTCCGATGCGGCGCTGTTCATTCATCTCACTCTGGTTCCCTATATTGCTACGGCGGGTGAAACCAAGACCAAGCCGACGCAGCACTCGGTGAAAGAATTAAGATCCATCGGTATCCAACCGGATGTCCTGATATGTCGATCCGATGTAGAAATCGAAGAATCGGCTAGGCTGAAGATTGCCCTGTTTACCAACGTCGAGCCCGAGGCTGTTGTCTCCCTGCCCGACACCGATTCGATCTATCGCATTCCCTCTATTCTTGGCACCGCAAAACTCGACGAGATCGTTGTTAAGAAATTCAAGATGAGCTGCCCGCAGGCAGACTTCTCCGAATGGGACCGTGTTGTCGATGCGAACCTAAATCCAGACAAGGAAGTGAATCTGGCTATGGTTGGCAAATACATGGATCTGCTGGATGCCTACAAGTCGCTGAATGAGGCGATCATACACGCCGGTATTCAGACGCGAACCAAGGTAAACATTACCTACATCGATTCTACGGACGTGATCGACAAGGGTGCCGAGGTGCTGGCCAATCAGGATGCCATCCTCGTTCCCGGCGGCTTCGGCGAGCGCGGCGTGGAAGGCAAGATTATGACCGTGCAGTACGCGCGGGAGAACAAGATTCCCTATCTGGGTATCTGTCTGGGCTTGCAGGCGGCCGTGATCGAATACGCGAGAAATGTCGCCGGCCTGAAAGACGCACACAGTTCCGAATTCTCCCCCGCCTGCGAAAATCCGGTTATTGCGCTAATCAGCGAATGGACCACGCGAGCAGGGGCGACAGAATTTAGAGATGAGAACTCAGACATGGGTGGCACCATGCGCCTGGGGGCGCAGACCTGTGTTCTGGATAAAGACTCAACAACGTACAAGTGCTATGGCAAGCAAGAGATCGTAGAGCGTCATCGTCATCGTTACGAGTTCAACAATGACTATATCGATGTGCTTACAGAGGCGGGCTTGAAGCTGGTAGGGAAATCTATCGATGGTATGCTGGTGGAAGTCGTTGAGATTCCAGACCACCCTTGGTTCGTAGGCTGTCAGTTCCACCCAGAATTCACCTCTACGCCGCGTTATGGACATCCGCTGTTTACCGGCTTTATCGAAGCCGCCATAGCGCATCACAAGAGCGTAAGCCCCGCCGATGCAGCAGTCGCATCCCCGAAGCTGGCGGTAAACAACACGCAAGCCTGAGCAGTTAGGGAATAGTTCGGGGAACAGCTCAGGGAACAGGATCGGGTATCGAGTCATGACAGCGAAGCAAATCAAGCTTGGGAATTTCACCATTGCCAACGACCAGCCCTTCGTCCTCTTCGCGGGTATGAACGTGCTGGAGTCTAGGGATTTGGCGATGACCGTCGCCGAACAGTTTCATGCCGTTACCGGTGAGCTCAACATCCCCTATGTATTTAAGGCCTCCTTCGACAAGGCGAATCGGTCGTCGGTCGATTCCTATCGTGGGCCTGGCCTTGACGAGGGCCTGAAGATACTTGCCGAGATTAAGGTACAATTCTCCGTACCGATCATCACCGATGTACACGAGATAGGGCAGGTGAAAGCAGCTGCCGAGGTGGCGGATATTTTGCAGCTGCCGGCGTTCCTGTCCAGACAAACGGATCTGGTGGTGGCTATGGCTAAGAGTGACGCCATCGTCAACATCAAGAAGGCTCAGTTTCTTGCCCCCCAGGAGATGGGGCATATTCTCAAGAAGTTTGAGGAGGCGGGCAACGAGCGCCTTATCCTTTGCGAGCGCGGCAGCTGCTTCGGCTATAACAATCTGGTGGTCGACATGCTGGGCTTCTCGGTCTTGAAGCAATTTAACTGCCCGCTGATGTTCGATGCGACCCATGCGCTGCAGAAGCCTGGTGGGCTCGCCGCTGCCGCCGGGGGTCGCCGGGCCGATGTCACCGCGCTGTCTCGGGCCGGCCTGTCCCAGGGAATTGCCGGTTTGTTCATTGAGGCACACCCGGATCCGGACAAGGCGCTATGTGATGGTCCCTGTGCCCTGCGCCTGGATAGTGTCAGGCCCTTCCTGCGGCAGATGCGAGACCTGGATGCGTTGATCAAGTCCATGCCGGAGCTGGATACAGCGTAGTACCCGCACCAAATTAACCTCATTTTTAGATTTAAGTAATATTCATAAGGTATTGAAATGGCTACTATAAAAAATATCAGAGCCCGTGAAGTGCTAGATTCTCGCGGCAATCCAACCATTGAGGCAGATGTCGAATTAGACAGCGGCGTAATGGGCTCGGCCTGCGCACCTTCCGGCGCCTCCACCGGCTCCAGAGAGGCCCTGGAGCTGCGGGACAAAGACCTTTCCCGTTACTTGGGTAAGGGTGTATTGAAGGCTGTTCAGAATGTGAACACCGAGATCAGGCAGGCCTTGCTGGGGCATGATGCGGCGGATCAGCAGGCCCTGGATAAGGTAATGCTGGAGCTGGACGGCACCGAGAATAAGTCGAAGTTGGGAGCCAACGCCATTCTGGCGGTGTCCCTGGCGGCGGCGAAGGCGGCGGCCACCGATGCCGGCCTGCCACTGTATGCACATATCGCTAATCTGAATGGCAGTTCCGGCATCTATTCGCTGCCCGTGCCTATGATGAATATCGTCAATGGCGGCGAACATGCGGATAATAACGTGGATATTCAAGAGTTTATGGTTCAACCCACGGGAGCGGCCAGCTTCAGTGAGGCGCTGCGCTACGGCGCCGAGATATTTCACGCCCTAAAGTCGGTGTTGAAGAAGCAGGGCTTAAGTACGGCGGTAGGAGACGAGGGCGGTTTCGCGCCGAATCTTCCTTCCAATGCGGCGGCACTGGACTCTATACTGCAAGCTATTGAAATAGCAGGCTTTCGTCCGGGAACCGATATCCATCTGGCGCTGGATTGTGCGGCGTCCGAGTTCTATGAAGACGGTAAATACCTGCTAAAGGGCGAGAATAAGAGCTTCGATTCCGGTCAATTCGCCGATTATTTGCATGGTTTGTCCGAGAATTATCCGATATTGTCTATCGAAGACGGCATGGATGAGAGCGATTGGGAGGGCTGGGCTAAATTATCGGCGCAGATAGGCGATAAAGTTCAGTTAGTAGGCGATGATTTGTTCGTCACCAACACTAAAATTCTTCAGCGTGGCATCGACGAGAGCATCGCGAACTCCATTCTGATTAAGTTTAACCAGATTGGGTCGCTGACAGAGACGCTGGCAGCGATCAATATGGCGAAGGCAGGCGACTTTACGGCGGTGATATCGCACCGCTCCGGCGAGACCGAGGACACCACCATCGCCGATTTGGCTGTGGCGACGGCGGCGGGACAGATAAAGACAGGGTCTCTGTGTCGTTCCGACAGGGTGGCCAAGTACAATCGCTTGCTGAGAATCGAAGAAGAGTTAGGTGGCAACTCGGTATTCAACGGCATCAAGGAATTTTCTAAATTCACAGGCTGAGTAGATTGCCTCTGAATGCGATCTGGCAATGAGGCAGTATTAACCGCTGAGCTCCCTTCTCAAGAGGAGCCGAGTTCGGCAGAAAGGCTTATGAAGATACTATTCGGATTTCTGGGGTTTGTGTTCATCGTGCTGCAGTACAAACTGTGGCTGGGTGAAGATAGCGTGCGCACCCTAAATATACTCGAGGCAGAGGTTCAGGCGCAGCGCGACTTGAATCAAGACCTGGAGCAGCGTAATAGATTAGTCGAGATCGAAGTGCTGGATCTCAAGAATGGCCTCGAAGCGGTAGAAGAGCGGGCGAGATCCGAGCTTGGCATGATAGAGAAGGGCGAGACCTTCTATCTGCTAGTGCCGCAAAAGAAATAGAAAGAAAAATAGAAAGAGAAATAGAATAAAGAGAGAAGTAGAAAGAGCAAGAGCAGAGCAAGAGAAAAAGAAAGAGAAAGAATTTACCATCCGGGCTGACCAGTCGCCTCGAACCCCGCACAAAGAAGACGCAACTATGACAATTTGGGCTGTCCTGCCTGCTGCCGGCATCGGTCGTCGCATGGGGTCTAAAATCCCGAAGCAGTATCTCACAATCAACAGTGAGCCATTGCTGCTGCATTCGCTGCGCCGTTTGAGTTCAGTGTTCTCAATCAAAAAAATAGTCGTTGTCATACACCCCGAAGATGCGCACTGGTCCCAACTCGAGGCATCCATTGAGCCAGAGATACAAAACCGTATCATAACTGTTATAGGTGGGGACGAGCGCTACCAGTCCGTATTAAACGGACTAGGCGCATTGACCGACCTTGCGCAAGCGGAAGACTGGGTTTTGGTGCACGACGCCGTGCGACCCTGTGTGCGCACTGCGGATATAGAGAGGCTGATAGAGGAATTGGCTGAGGGAAGCGATCCGAATTCCACAGGGGGCCTGTTAGGATCTGAGGTCGACAACACGCTGAAGCGGGTAGACGAGGATCTGACCGTGGTGAAAACCGTAGACAGGGCGCTGTATTGGAATGCGCTAACTCCGCAGATGTTTCGTTTCTCCCTGTTAAAAAAGGCGATAGAAGCAGTCGTCGCTAGCTCCGAGCCGGTGACCGATGAGGCGGCGGCGATGGAAAGCGCCGGTCATAGGCCTATAATGGTCCCCGGCAATAAAGACAATATCAAGGTGACCCGCGAGGCAGATTTGCTTCTAGCTACGCAAATACTGGAAGCGCAGCGCTCGGAGACTCTGGTTTAGTTAGCTCAGCTGATCTAAGCCAGGTAGATAAAAGACACGGATACAAACTTGAAAACAGCGGTCGAACAAGATGAATGTTAACAGCATGCGCATTGGGCACGGTTACGACGTACACCGATTTGCCAACGAGTACAGTGAGAATAAGCCGCTAATTCTGGCGGGTGTGCCCTTGCCGGACAAGATGAGTCTGCTCGCGCACTCCGATGGCGACGTAATCCTGCATGCGCTGTGTGATGCAATTCTGGGCGCACTGGGTGCCGGGGATATAGGCCTGCATTTTCCCGACACCGATCCCCAGTTTGCCGGTGCCTCAAGTGGCGATCTGCTTAAGCATGTACTTGCCCTGATGGATTCGCAGGAACGCTATCTGATCAATGTAGATATCACGGTCATCGCCGAGGTGCCGAAGTTGAGCCCCCATCGTGTCAACATGATTTCGAGTCTGGCCTATTTGCTGGAGCTGCCCGAACAGCAGCTTAATCTGAAGGCAACTACGACAGAAGGTCTGGGTGCGATTGGCAGGAAGGAAGGTATTGCCTGTGCGGCTGTAGTGCTTCTGGCCGGCAATGCGTGATAATTCTTCTGCATCCGATGCTAGCTCTGCAATCGAGGCCTTCAACAGTATCGATAGTCTGGCCTACGCCAATGGCAAGACCGAGTTAAGCGCGACACTGAAGCAGGAGTTCGCGGACTTTCAGGTCGACGAACAGCTGGGATTCAAACCTACCGGGAAGGGCGAGCATCTGTATCTGCGCATCGAGAAGACAGATCAGTCTACCGTCGATGTTGCCAAACGGCTGAGTGAGGTATCCGGCGTGCACAGATCCGAGATCGGCTACTCCGGCATGAAAGACCGGCGCGCTCAGACCCGGCAATGGTTTAGTATCAAGCTACCCCCAAGCAGAGATGGCGAGCTGGCAGCCCTGGAGAGCGATTCACTCCATATTCTCGAGAGCCATAGGAACTTACGCAAGCTAAAGATTGGCAGTCATCGCACAAACCATTTTAGGATCGTGCTGCGCGACTGCAATGGCAGCCCAGAGGAATTCGAGGAGAGGCTGCGGCAGATTGAGCGCACAGGCGTACCGAATTACTTCGGTTCCCAGCGTTTCGGCAGGCAGTTGAGTAATCTCACCCAGGTGCAGGCCTGGATGAGTGCCGAGCTAGACCCCTCGGCTGCCGCCGTCAATAGCCAGGCAATACCCAAGCAGCGGTTTAAACGCAGCATGCTGTTCTCTGCCGCCAGATCCTATCTATTCAATCAATTGCTCTCCAAGCGGCTGCAGCTAAGCAACTGGAACCGTTACGTAACCGGCGATGTGCTGAATCTGGATGGGACAGAGCGTTGCTTCGCGCTGCAGCAGGGTCTGGAATGGGATGAAACCCTGCAGCAGAGGCTGGAGCAGTTCGATATTCATATCACCGGCCCGTTGCCCGGTGAGATCGATTCTAAAGATAAATATGTAAGCTACGGCGAAGCTGCCGATATTGAAGATGCAGTGTGCAAAGAATTTTCTACGCTGATGGCGGGTCTTAAGCATTTTGGATTAAAGGCTGCGCGCAGGCCGCTACGTTTCCGTCCCATCGATCTGAGTTGGGAATGGCGGCAGAGCGAGGGTGCGGGCGCAGGCGCAGGGTCGACTGAACGGCCAGAAGGGCCGGGTGACCTACTATTGGACTTCTCCCTCGGTAAGGGGGCCTACGCCACGAGTTTGCTGAGAGAGCTCTGTGTGACTAAAGAGCATGCATGAGCCTGAGCAATAACATCATAGAAGCAGAACACATAGGACTTTAGACTTGAGTAGCAGCGGAAACGGTAAACCAAATCTGAGCGGCATTGGGATGACATCGCAGCGCACGCGGGAACGACTCTTAGGTAGATTGATAGATCAGGGCATAGACAGCATGGAGGTGTTGGATATTATTCGCTCCACGCCGCGTCATATATTCCTCGACGAGGCGCTCTCCCATAGAGCCTATGAGGACGTGGCCCTGCCCATCGGTCACAGCCAGACGATTTCACAGCCCTATGTGGTTGCGAAGATGACCGAGGCGCTGCTCAAGAGCGGCCCTCTGGACACGGTGCTGGAGATTGGCACCGGCTGCGGATACCAGACCGCGGTGATGGCACAGTTGGCGAAAACGGTTTACACGGTCGAGCGCATCAAACCCCTGCTGGATAAAGCCAAGAGAAACTTAAAGCTGCTGAAGCTACGCAATATTAATTTCCGCCACGGCGATGGCAGTGCAGGCTGGGCTAACAACGGTCCCTATGATGCAATCATCACCACGGCGGCACCGCAGCAGGTTCCCAGAGAGTTGTTCGAACAGCTTAAAGAGAGTGGTCGTCTGGTTATTCCCGTCGGCGGCGACAATCAGCAGGAGCTGCAACTGATTACGCGTCACGGTAGAGAGTTTACCGCCGAGGTTCTGGAGGCGGTTCGCTTCGTACCCCTTTTAGTGGGCCAGTTGCAGCACTAGGCATTTCCTGTCCTGGAATAATTCTGTACTCGAATAACTCTGTACTGGAAGAACTCTGAACTAGAATAGCCCTGAACTAGAATAGCTCTGTTCTACAATGATTCTGTACTAAAGTAACGGATGCAATGGCTTGATCATGTCTGACAACTCAAGCGGGCGGCAGCAGAACAGCGACAGTTCTATCGCAACGCCGCGCGGCAAATTTATGCTGTACCTGAAAGGTGTCGCCATGGGCCTGGGTGATTCCGTGCCCGGCATTTCCGGTGGCACCATCGCCGTTATTACTAAGATTTATGATCAGCTGGTGTTTTCTATTCGCGCCGTCGACCTTCGCGTCTGTGCCCTATTGTTCACCGGTAAGTTTGCCCTAGTCTGGCAGCATATTAATGGCAGCTTTTTGCTTATCCTCGCGGCGGGCATATTATCCGGGCTGTTAATTTCCGCGAACACCGTATTGTTTCTGTTAGAGAATTATTTTGCGCCACTGATGGCCTTTTTTATTGGTATGGTGCTGGCCTCTACCTGGTTGTTGCGCCATGAGTTTTCCATCGCTGCCTGGCAGAATGTTCTGGCGCTGCTACTCGGTCTGGCGCTCGCGGTGTCTATAGGCTTGATCACTCCGCGATCGGCGGAACTGTCGCTGCTGTATGTCTTCTTCAGCGGCGCCATCGCCATTAGTGCGATGATATTGCCCGGCCTGTCCGGTGCCTTCATTCTCTTATTGTTAGGCGTGTATGAATTTATCCTCAGTGCGCTGATTGGCTTCGACTGGCCCTATATTCTAGTGTTCATGATGGGTTGCGCTACGGGCCTGCTTATCTTTACCCGTGTCCTCTCCTGGATGCTGCGCGATCACCATCAACTTAGTTACGGATTCATCAGCGGCATGCTGCTGGGCTCGGTAACGGCGCTCTGGCCCTGGCAGGGGGAGGAAGGCTTTACCATGGTTCTGCCTGCGTCACTGACTCTTGTATTAGGTGTCGTAGTTGTTGTATCACTACAGAGGGTGTTTGCCGCAAAACCAACACGGCACAGCGATTGATATGGCCACTTCATTCACACAGCTTAGCAAGATTCGATGTCTGTCATTGGCAGGCCTGGCGCTACTCAGTGCCTGCGCCGGGGGTTATCAGGCACCGATCTCTGAGCAGAGTGAACGCCAGGTGCTCACCGCGCCAATTATTGTCGATAGCTCTACGCCGGATAGTAGTTTTCGACTCGAAAACTCGGGGCCGGCTAGAGTCTCTTCCAATACTGGCGATGGTAGTTCGAGAACAGCCAGCGCAGCGTCGAGTTCGCAGCGCAGCGTTACTGAATCCAGGCCGGCGCAAAGTACTGCCGCAGCATCTACGCCGCGTATACACCGTGTGCAACCTGGCGATACCCTGTTCTCCATCGCCTTCCAATATGATCTGGATTTTAGATCGCTGGCGATAGCGAATGGCTTGAGCCCGCCCTATACCATCTTTGTCGATAGAGAAATCAATCTGGACCTGAATAATATCGTAGCGAATGGCGCCGGCGTGTCGACGTCGAATCTAGGTACCGCTGTCGCTAATAACTCCGTTGCCAGGGCGAGGGCAGGGAGCTCACCGTCGGGCTCGGTATTACGGCAACCGGTGTCAAGAACGCCGCTGGCGGTTTCCTGGCAGTGGCCCCATTCCGGCCGTGTGATCAGAGGGTTTCGCTCCGGGGTTAGTAAGGGGTTGGATATTTCGGGGAGTGTCGGTGATCCCGTGTTGGCGGCAGGCGACGGCGATGTGGTCTATTCCGGGCGTGGCATACAGGGTACCGGCGACCTGATCATCATTCGTCACAGCGATCGCTACCTGAGTGCCTATGCGCATAATTCGCGTATGCTGGTGAACGAGGGGGCTAGGGTTCGAGCGGGAGAGAAGATAGCCGAGGTGGGGGAGAATTCTTCGGGTGTGCCTATGCTGCACTTTGAGATTCGTGAAGCGGGTGATTCGGTGGACCCGTCGAGGCTGTTACCAGCTAAATGAAGCCCCTGTTAATGAAGCCCCTGTGCGTGCAATATCTCTAAGAGTCCCTGTGCTGAATTCGTCAAAGGCTAAGGCGCCAGACTAGCGCTCCAGAAACTCCAGTTTGTTCTTCTTGTCGGTCCATTCCTCTGCATCGGGCAGGGCATCTTTCTTCTCGGTGATGTTTGGCCAGACTTCCGCCAACTCGGCGTTCAAGGTAAGGAAGCCCTGCTGATCTTCAGGCAGTTCGTCTTCCGCGTAGATCGCATCAACTGGGCACTCCGGTTCGCATAGCGCACAGTCGATGCACTCGTCGGGGTGAATTACTAGAAAGTTAGGTCCTTCATAGAAGCAGTCTACGGGGCATACTTCAACACAGTCAGTGTGCTTACAGCGAATACAGTTGTCACCTACTATGAATGTCATGTTATCTCCAACCCTTTGATTCTGGTAATTCTGGCTAATTTTTTCAATTGCGCCAATCTGGCTTGTCGCTCGCCCTGGTCACCTTTGGGCGCCTTTTAACGGCTAATGGCGGGGCTTCGCGGCGTGCATTCTATCAGTTTTTTTCGGCAGTTTTCCATTCGGCTAGAGGATTTATTAGTTTAGTTTCTAGTTTGGACCCACATTCAGCCATCTGTTTTCTGTTTCAGCTCATAAAGAATTTTCAGCGCTTCTTTCGCGGTGATCTCATCGACTTCCAGCCTCTGCAGAAAGTCCACGGCAGGATGGGGCGCGGTGGCAAACATCTCACTCTGGAATGGCGAGCCGGCCTCGGATGCGGGCGCCGAGGAGGATGTGAAGGGGCTGACTACTGTTGGTGCTTGAGCCGGCGTGTCATTCTCCAATTGCTGCAATTTTTCTCGGGCCTTCTCAATAACTGCGCGCGGTATGCCCGCTAGCTGGGCTACCTGCAGGCCATAACTCTGGTTGGCCGGCCCCGCCTTGACGGCATGCAGGAATACGATGCCGTTGTCGTGCTCGATCGCGTCCAGGTGCACGTTAACGATCGCAGGATAAGTCTCCGGCAGGATGGTCAGTTCAAAATAGTGTGTGGCGAATAGGGTGTAGGCCTTCACGTGCTCGGCGATATATACCGAGGCGGCCCATGCTAGCGACAGGCCATCGAAGGTGCTGGTGCCTCTGCCAATCTCATCCATAAGCACCAGGCTGTTTTCTGTGGCGTTGTGCAGGATATTCGCCGTCTCGGTCATTTCCACCATGAAGGTAGAGCGGCCACCGGCGAGATCGTCGGATGAGCCGATACGAGTAAAGATTCTGTCTATGGGGCCTAGGGTTACTGCGGTAGCCGGCACGTGGCTGCCACACAAGGCGAGCAGGGTGATCAATGCGGTCTGCCGCATATAGGTGGACTTGCCGCCCATGTTCGGTCCGGTAATGATTAGCATCTTCTGCGTGAGGTTTAGACAGACGTCGTTAGCAACGAAGGTGTCGGCGGTGACTTTCTCCACAACCGGGTGCCTGCCGCCTTCGATAGTTATGCCCGGCTCATCGCTTAACACCGGCTCACAGTATTCAAGATTCACCGCGCGCTCGGCGAAGCAGTTAAGGACATCCAGCTCGGCGAGAGCCTCGGCGCTGGTGATCAGCCGAGTAAGCTCCGTGGCGAGCTCTTCTATCAAGGCGTCATACAAAGCCTTCTCGCGGCTCAGGGATTTGCTGCGCGCGCTGAGTACCTTGTCTTCGAATTCTTTCAGTTCCGGGGTGATGAAACGCTCGGCGTTCTTCAGTGTCTGCCGGCGCACGTATTCGGCAGGGAGTTCGACGCCAGCCTGGCCCTTGCTGATTTCTATGTAATAACCGTGCACACGGTTGTAGCCGACCTTGAGCGTGGCGATGCCGGTGCGTTCCTTTTCACGCACCTCCAGGTCGATTAGATACTGGCCGGCGTTGCTGCTCAGGTTGCGCAGCTCATCAAGCTCGGCATCATAGCCTGTGGCGACCACGCCTCCCTCGCGGATAACTACTGGAGGGTTCTCCTCAAGGGCGCGAGCCAGCAATGCGCTCTGCTGGGGAAACTCGCGTATGCGCTGTGCTATCTCGGAAATGGAGGTGGCCGTCATCGTCGATAGCTGCTGTTGCAGTTCCGGAAGCTGAGCTAGACCGTCGCGCAGCTTTGCCAGATCCCGCGGGCGCGCCGAGCGCAATCCCAGGCGCGCGATGATGCGCTCCAAGTCGCCTATGTTCTGCAGCACCTCATGCAGAGCCTCGAAGTGATAGTCACTCTTTAGTGCGGCGACCGCCTGCTGTCGCAACAGCAGCTGGCTTCGTTGCCTAAGTGGTCGATTGATCCAGCGCGATAACAGGCGGCTGCCCATAGCTGTCGCCGTGCGGTCGATCACCGAGAGCAGCGTATTGTCTTTGCCCCCGGCTAGATTGATATCCAGTTCGAGATTGCGGCGACTGGCGGCATCTAAGATGACGCTGTCCTCCTGACGCTCTACCTGTATGCCTTGGATATGCGGCAGGTCCGATTTCTGTGTTTCCCGCGCGTATTGGATGAGGCAGCCGGCAGCCTGCAGGGCGGCGCTCAGATCTTCGCAATCGAAGGCACAGAGGTCGCGGGTATTAAAATGTTCGGTGAGGATCCGGGTGGCATTCTCCAGCTCGAACTCCCAAATCGGTCGCCTGCGTTTCGCAGGATGATTGAGTGCGGCTTCCACCTCAGTCAGCTCTTCCTGCAGCAGAATCTCGGCAGGCTGGATGCGACCTATCTCGGAGGTCAGCGCGTCCAGGCCTTGCATCTCGCTAAGCACGAATCTGCCGCTGCTGATATTCATGAAGGCAATGCCATAGGTTTTCTGCGCGGCAGTCTTGCCTGCGCTCGCGCTGATGGCGAGCAGGCAATTATCGCGGCGCTCGTCCAGCAGGGCCTCATCGCTCACCGTTCCCGGTGTGATGATTTTAACAACCTGTCTCTCTACCGGGCCCTTGCTGGTAGCCGGGTCGCCGATCTGCTCACAGATGGCGACGGATATGCCGGCCTCAACCAGCTTCGCCAGATAGCGATCCGCCGCATGGTAGGGGATGCCGCACATGGGTATGGGCTCGCCGCCGGATTTGCCGCGGGCGGTGAGTGTAATGTCCAGAACATTGGCGGCGGTCTTGGCGTCTTCAAAGAACAGCTCGTAGAAGTCGCCCATGCGATAAAACAACAGACTGTCTTGGTGCTGAGCCTTGATGCGCAGAAACTGCTGCATCATCGGAGTGTGTGTTTGCGCGTCGGTCAATTGGCTAACTGCTGAGTCGATTGAATGCTGTGAGGAATGGTTTTTGTTGGTAATTGTTGATCAGAATTCTACACGGTTTGACGAGCGGGGGGCATAGCTAATTGGCTTGGGGTAGTGTGTGTTTTTAGCCGTGGTTATTTACGGTTCACTTCAATCAATGAAGCCGTTACCATGAGGCCATGTCAGACTCTCTCAGCAACTCCATCCCCGAACTGGTTCAACAGCTGGCTGACAAACTCCTCGCAAAAAAACTCATCATCTCCACGGCCGAATCCTGTACCGGTGGCTGGATCTCTCAATCCCTAACGGCGCTCGCTGGCAGTTCCGTGTGGTTCGATACTGGCTTCGTTACCTATTCCAATGAGGCGAAGCAGCGACTGCTGGCTGTGCCCGCCGCCATCTTCGACAGCGACGGGGCGGGTGCCGTAAGCGAGGCGACGGTGCTGGCCATGACCACCGGTGCGATTCAAAACAGCAGAGCCAATCTGGCGGTGGCCGTCAGCGGCATCGCCGGCCCCGATGGCGGTACTGAGGAAAAACCCGTGGGCACGGTCTGGATCGCCTGGCAGTGGGAGAGCAAAAGTCTCGCGCGATGCTTCCATTTCAGTGGCGACCGCGAGTCTGTGCGCAGGGCGACGGTGCTCGCCGCCCTCGATGGCTGTCTTTTGTTAGTTGATTAGACAGAAAAACTAAAGGAATTGGATTTTTTGCCAATATACTGGTTGTATATACAGTAATAATTTGTTTAAATTTCCACTGGTCGTATATACAGTAGTTTAGAAATTGGGCCCGGGCGCAAAGAAAGATCAGCTAAAGCCCCCAGGAAACGGCCACATAGACAACTTATCAGAATCTTTTAGGAAGCAGGTGTACACAATGCAGATCACAACAAGCGCTGTAAGCAACAAATCATCAACCAGATTGGCGCCGGCGGAGTCTGCTAACACGGGATTATACGATTTATGGCTGAACTCGATGTTACCTACTGTGAGTCCATCGATGGTCACGGGAGTGACTTCGAGTTCTAGCCACCAGATTGCGAGTCAGAGAATTGACTGCGAACGGCTTGCCGAAAAGTTAATGCAGTTAGGCTACGACATTATGTCAACTGGCATGGCTAAGCAAAGGTAGTAAAAACGGTAGTAAAAAAGGTAGTAAGAAAGGCTGTAAGAAAGACTACAAAAAAGATTGTAAGAAATTTAGCAAGTAGCCGGGGACAGGCTACTATTTAACACTCAGGAGACTGAGTTATTTAGGGGCAACCCGACAACTGCTTTACTCATGGAACCAGGCTTCAGTTGTGAATGTAAACACAAGGAAATTAAGATGATTGAAGGTAACGACAACAAAGATAAGGCACTCGCCGCTGCGTTAACGCAAATCGAGAGACAGTTTGGCAAGGGTTCCATGATGCGGCTAGGCGATACTGATCGCGAGCCAATACCGGCTATCTCTACCGGTTCACTAGGGCTGGATGTGGCGCTAGGCATAGGCGGTCTGCCGCGTGGCCGAGTGGTTGAAATCTACGGGCCAGAGTCCTCCGGTAAGACTACCCTAACGCTTCAGGTTATCGCCGAGGCACAGAAGGCCGGTGGCAGCTGCGCGTTCATCGATGCGGAACACGCGCTGGATCCTATCTATGCCGGCAACCTGGGTGTCGATGTCGACAACCTGTTAGTGAGCCAGCCGGATACCGGTGAGCAGGCGCTGGAAATATGCGACATGGTCGTACGCTCAGGTGCCCTGGATGTCGTAGTCATCGACTCCGTAGCGGCGTTAACGCCGAAGGCTGAGATCGAGGGCGATATGGGTGACAGCCACATGGGTCTGCAGGCCAGATTGATGTCCCAGGCACTTAGAAAGATGACAGGCAACATCAAGAATTCCAATACTCTGGTTATCTTCATCAATCAGATTCGTATGAAGATCGGTGTCATGTTCGGCTCGCCGGAAACAACGACTGGCGGCAACGCACTGAAGTTCTATTCGTCGGTAAGACTGGATATCCGCCGCATCGGTTCGATCAAAGAAGGCGATGAGGTAGTCGGTAACGAGACTCGAGTCAAGGTCGTCAAGAATAAGGTGGCACCACCGTTCAGACAAGCTGAATTTCAGATCATGTACGGCAAGGGTATTCATCATCTGGGCGAGGTTGTCGATCTGGGTGTTAAGCAAGGCCTGGTCGAAAAGTCCGGTGCCTGGTATGCCTACAAGGGTGAGAAGATTGGCCAGGGCAAGAAGAACGCCAGCCTGTATCTGGAAGAGAACCCGCACATCGCCGAGGAAATCGAACTGCAGATTCGCGCACAGCTACTAGGTGGCGATCTGATCGAAGAGGCAGCGAACTGCGAAGAAGAAATACCTGCCAACGATGACGATGTCGTCGTACTAGCCGACGCCAAGAAGAATGGCTAGTCGGAATAGTTAGGCAGAGCAGCTGGGCGCAATAGCTAAGCTTTTAGTAGTTTGTTAGTTAACGGCTTAGCGTTAATAAATAGGTAGGCGACGACACACGCAGTGAGAACACAGCGAGAGCATAAAAGATGAGCTTGCTATCACAGAAAGTACCTTCAGCTGATAGCGAGAACATCGCCGAAAACGCTGGGTGTGTCGAAAGCCCAAAGAATCACAAAAAGAATCACAAAGCTACTCAAGTGTCTGAGACAGCATCTTGTAACGATGTCCCTGTTCTCCGGCGGGCCGCAATGGACTATCTGGCTCGCCGGGAACATTCTTTTTTTGAGCTCGCTCAAAAGCTAGGCAAGAAGTTCCCCTATACAGACAGCGAATTACTCACCGAAGTACTGGACGTGCTGCGGGCGGAGAATTTGCAGTCCGATGAGCGCTTCACGGAATCCTATGTGCGCTATCGCAAGTCCCGAGGCTTCGCGTATCTACATATCCGTGGCGATCTTTCCGCAAGGCGGGTGAGCGAAGAGCTGATTAACGAGCATCTGTTGATCGATGATGAACACTGGCAGATTACTGCGAATGAACTGGTAGTAAAGAAGCTGCGCAATCAAGAACCTCTCGTCTTCGGTTCCAAGTTACATAGAAAGCTGACCAGGTTCCTGGAATCCAGAGGCTTCTCCCCACAAGAGTCTCGAAAGGCGCTGGATAAACACCTAGCCTAAGCGGGATTTTACCAGGATAAAGCTAGTGATTAATTAGCCGGTTATAGATTATGCTTTAGCTTCGCTCATTCAGCAGAAGCCATCGAATGCAGTTCTCTCGTCTAACTAAGAGTCCTCGACTAACCACGATCGTCTGTGTGGCGGGCAAGACGCAGTCGGTGCGTATCTTCGAGCTTCTCGGAGAGCCGGCGCAGCTAAGCGATGAGAAGAAAGAGGAAGTAGCTCTGTATGCAGAGGCGCTTCGTCACTACACAGAGCAGAATTGGAATGAAGCGGCCGAGACGTTTTCGCAACTCCAAATAAAATGCGACAATGGGCAGCTGTGTCAGCTCTTTCTCGATCGCATCGAAAAATTTAGAGAAAACTCTCCTGGCCCAAAC
>JGI20158J14315_10000263_pt1 | contig 37164 bp, 30 predicted proteins | sample COG_08_FD_14315 | JGI IMG/M metagenome (IMG submission 14315)
AAGGCGATGATTAAATTAATAATCACCGCCTCAAAATATCTAAACTAAACTTCTAAAAGCCAAAACTAAGCCTTAACTTCTTCTTCCTTAACAAATTTTCTGGATTTTAATTTAATCTCATCCAATTTACCAGACTTCTTCAATTTAGTAACAATTTGTTTTTTAAACCTCAAGCCAAGATCAGTTAACTTACTAGACCTACAATTAACAATAAAATTGTCAAAACCACAATTCTTATTAACAGTTCTAATAGCCTTGGTTGAAAGTTTTTTAAATTTAACTTTAACACCCAAAACCTCACTATCAAAAGAAGAGGATTTTAAATTAGGATAGAATTTTCTTTTAGTTTTTCTATTAGAGTGAGAAACATTGTTCCCACTCATGATAGTTTTTTCAACTAATAAATCACAAATTTTACTCATAAAAACCTAAATTTATTTTGATACATTAGAACATAGAGACGTAGCACTTTGATCACCAGAAATTACAGCAATGATTGACGGCGCTCCAAAGAATACCGCGATACCTGCCGCAACCGAGATCATCAAACCCCAAGAAACTTTACCAGTAAAGAAGCCAATACCAACTGAAATCACACCAACAGCAGCAAACGCCTTACCAGCGGTACCAGTAGCAATTTGATAAACCCTGCAAACAGCATCAACCAGCTTATTGTTGTCAACATCTTCAACAGTCCACTGACAATTAGCAAAAGCATTACCATTTGATATACAAGCAGCCCTAGTTTGAATATTAGTACATCTAATTGGATAATCTAAAGTTGTATCACAACCACCATCGCCCTTTAAGGTACATAAATTTTCATTATCAATAGTTCCAGTACCAGGTTCTTTTGCGTTACAAGATGCAGAAATACTATTACCACTATCCTTAGCTACAGAATCACATAAAGCATTAATAAAATTTGCATCTGTCTGGAAACTTGCACTTGCACCACTTCTTTGGTTACAACCAGCATGTGCGTCACTGCTACCAAAAATACCTGATGAAATTGAAGGAATTACTAACATTACAAAGAGGGATAATATACCAACCCTAAAGAACTTTGCAAAACTACTTACCAACACATTTTTTTTGTTTTTCGCTTCTATTTGTTTCATTTTTTTAATAGTTAAAATTAAATATCGGTTAATATTGAAAAATATATAATTACTTGTCAATAAAAATTTACTGTTTTAAAAACTTATCTTGAGAGCTTAATTAAAAGATCTTATTAAGATAATATATATCTTTAACTTAAAAATATACATGTTAATTACAACAATAGAAAACCAATTATAACATAAAAATATAGTCATTACAAGAAAATAATTTAAAAATACTACTTTAAAGATGGGAATTAGCGTAATAGATAAAATTAACAATGTAATCTTTCCAAAATCATGTCTCCTTTGCAATAAAATTATAGAGAATGGTTTATTTTGTGTTGAGGATTGGAAAAAAATAGAATTTATTACAGAACCTTTTTGCAAAATTTGCCACCTACCCTTTGATTATAAAATTGATGATAATCTAATTTGCGGAAATTGCTTAGAAAGCAAACCCTTTTATCAAAAGCTAGTTGCAGCCTGTAAATATAATGATGAATTGATGGGTTTGATAGTAAAATTTAAATTTTTCGATCAAACTTATTTAGCAAAAGAATTGTGCAACCTTATTTATCCGAAATTAGAAGAATTTATTAGTGATATTGATTTTATTGTAGCGGTTCCGCTTCATAAAAAGAGGCTTAGAAGAAGAAAGTATAATCAAGCCTTACTTTTGGCAAAATTTATTAGCAAAAAATCTGGGATAAAATTAATTCCTGATTTATTGATAAGAACTAAAGAAGGTAAAAATCAAATTGGACTAAATAAAAAGGCGAGGATAGATAATGTCAAAAATGCTTTTTTGTTAAATGGAAAATATAAGAATCTTATTATTGAGAAGAATATATTAATTATTGATGATGTAGTTACAACTGGCGCTACTATAAATAATTGCTCAAAAATTTTGAAGAAGAATGGGGTTGGAAGTATTTTTGTGGGAGTTGTTGGTAAGAGGATGTTGTAGGGGGGGATTGAGTTTGTTTGCTTACCCCACCAAAGTAGCAAAGCTACTTTGACTCCCCTATATTACAAGGGGAGTTGGAAACTGAACTCGGTTTAAAACTCCCCTTGTAATATAGGTAACAAGCAAACAAACTCAATTCTTACAAAAACAACATACACCACCTAACAAAATAAATTATGCCATTTCCCAACTTACTCCACCCTTACCATCCTTAATAACAATGTTTTTACTTAAAAGCTCTTCACGAATATGATCTGCTTTGGCATAATCCTTATTTTTCTTAGCAATATTTCTTTCTTCTATTTTGGATAAGATGTAATTTTCATCAATATTGTTTTTCACTCTTCTATCAAAGTAATTTTTATCTAAAAGACCAAGAAAATCTAAAATTTCAACCAAATTAGAAGCTAATTTCTCCTTATCTTTGGAAGATTTATAATCTTTCACCAGAGAATGTAAAATAGAGAAGGCTAAGGGCGAGTTTAAGTCCTCTTCTAAAGATAAAATCACTTTTTCTAAATAAGGATTTTCATATTTTGACAATAAAAAGCTTTCCTTACTCAAAATTGAATAGAATTTTTCAATTGATTTGGTGGCGTCCATCAAGGATTTGTCAGTAAAATCTAATGGCTTGCGATAATGAGTTGAGAGAAGTAAAAACCTAATAATAATTCCTGAAATATTTTTTTCTATTAAGTCAGCAACGGTAATAAAATTGCCAACAGATTTACTCATTTTTTCACCAGAAACAGTCAAAAAGCCATTATGAAGCCAATATTTAGAAAAATTTGACCCAATATTGGCGCATTTACTCTGCGCAATTTCATTTTCATGGTGAGGAAATTGTAAATCTGCACCACCACCATGAATATCAAAATCTTGACCTAAAAATTTGTTACTCATAGCACTACATTCGATATGCCAACCTGGTCTGCCCTTACCCCAAGGTGAGTCAAAGACTGAAGAAGCATCATCCTTTTTGCTAGATGGCTTCCAAAGTACAAAATCTAGAGGATTTTTCTTATAATTTGCTACCTCAACCCTTGCGCCAACAATCATTTCATCAAGATTTCTGCGAGATAATTCACCATACTCCTTATAAGAATTAACGTCAAACAAAACATGTCCTTCACTTATATAGGCATTTTTATTAGCAATTAATTTTTCAATCATGTTAATAATTTCGGTAATATTTTCGGTTGCCTTTGGCTCAAAATTAGGCTTTAAAACATTAAGATATTCTATATCAGAATTAAAATCTTCAATAATTTTGCTAGTTAATTCCTTGATTGAGACCTTATTTTCTATTGCTGCTTTATTAATTTTATCATCAACATCAGTAATATTTCTAACATAGGTAACTTTTGCAAATTTATTTTGCAAAAAGCGATATAAAAGATCGTAAATTACAATAGATCTAGCATTTCCAATATGAGGACGACTATAAACTGTTGGTCCACAAACATAAAATTTAATATGATCCTTTTCGATTGGCTCAAAAACTTCTTTGCTCTTAGATAATGTATTAAAAAATTTTATGACCATTGTTGTTTTTTGTTAAAAATTAACATTCAGCAACAGAAATTGGTATATTTATTGCTAGACCAGCTTCTGATGTTTCTTTGTATTTATTATTCATATCCATCGCCGTCTCTTTCATCACTTTTATTATATGATCGAGATCAACCTTAAAATTTTCTATAGCAGATCCTAACGCAATGTTAGAGGCGGTTATAGCCTTAACTGCTCCCATGGCATTACGCTCAATACATGGTATTTGCACTAAACCATTAACGGGATCGCAAGTTAATCCTAAATTATGTTCCATAGCTATTTCAGCAGATTGTAAAACTTGCCTATAGCTACCACCAAGGCAATAAGTTAGTCCAGCAGCGGCCATAGATGAAGAAACTCCAATTTCAGCCTGACAACCGCCTACAGCAGCTGAAATTGTCGCTCCCTCCTTAAATAATACTCCAATTTGACCAGCTATTAAGATAAAATTTTGTATATCTTTAAAAGATTTATTTTTCTGAAAACATATTAAATACATTATTACAGCTGGAATAACACCAGCAGAACCATTGGTTGGGGCAGTAACTACTCTACCAAATGAAGCATTTTCCTCATTAACAGCTAATGCAAAGCAAGTAATCCAACTTACAACCTCTTCAAAAGAATATTTTTTTGATTTTATAATATTTACCCACTCTTCATAATTTTGGTATTTTTTATCACCAATAAGAGATTTGTTCATTTCAGCAGCTCTTCTTACAACGCCAATTCCACCAGGCAATATGCCAGTTTTACCGCAACCTAAGTAAATTGATTCTGCCATAATTTTCCATATATTTTTAATATATTCTTCTATTTCTTTTTTACTTCTAGTGGCCAATTCATTGCTATAAATTACGTCTAAAATATCATTACCATTTTTTAAATAAGAAACTAAGTCACAAGAATTTTTAATAATATATGGATATTTTATTTTCACCCCCTCTTTACTTATATCATCCTCATTAGAAATAACAAAACCACCACCAACTGAATAATAAGTTTGACTAACATAAGAGTCGTTAATTTTTGCTGAAAATTTTATAGCATTTGGATGAAATGGTAAGGTTCTTGAGTTAAAAATAATTTTTTCCTCTATACTAAAATCAATTAAATTAACTTTTCTAATATTTAGCTTTTTATCGGATTTGACCTGATTAATATAATCTTTAATTAAGGAAATATCTATGGTTTTAAAATCATACCCTAATAAAGCTAAAATTACAGCAATATCAGTGCCATGACCCTTGCCAGTTTTAGATAAAGACCCAAATAAATCAACCTTAATATCAGTTATTTTTTTGCAATCAAGATTGTCTAAAAATTTTTGACAAGCAACCCAAGGTCCCATAGTGTGAGAACTTGAAGGACCTATACCTATTTTAAAAATATCTAATACCATCCTAAGAAATTATTTTTATTTCCATTTCTAATTTGACGCCTGTTTTTTCTAAAACCTTATCTATCACATACTCGCTAAGATTAATCAAATCATTGGCATTATTACTACCATGATTAATCATAAAATTACAATGCTTTTCCGACATTTCGGCATCTCCAATTTTCTTACCACGACATCCTGCTTGATCAATTAATTCCCAAGCCTTCATGTTGAGTGGATTTTTAAAAGTACTACCACCAGTTTTTGCCCTAATTGGCTGCGTTTCCTCCCTCTTTCTATTGAAGTCTAATATTTGTTTTGAAATTTTTTGTACATCACCCTTCTTAACCCTAAAAAAAGCTTTTAAAAAAATTAAATTTTCCAATAACTTGCATTTTCGATAGGAAAAATCACAATCTTCACTCGAAAATTCAAAAATATTTCCTTCAAAATCAATTGCTATCATTTTTTCTAAAAAATCCGCAACTTCGGCGCCATAGCAGCCAGAATTCATCCTAATAGCACCACCAATAGAGCCAGGAATACCAGTTAAAAACTCTAAATTTGTGAGAGAATTATTTTTGCAATAGTTTGCTAAATTACGTGATAAAACACCAGCCCCAACCTCTAAAATGTTATTTTGATGAGAAATGTCAGTGAAACCAAAATTTAACTTTATTACACAAGCATCAATTTCTCCATCCTTAACAATAATATTTGAACCGACACCCAAAATAATAACCCTTAGATCTTCCGACTTGTTTTGTAAAAAAAACTGTAAGTCACTTATATCTTTTGGAAAAAAAACAACTTTTACTCTACCACCTACACCAAACCAGTTAGTTTTTGACAAATCTACATTCAGGCGATATTTTCCGGAAACTTTTGGTAAAGAAAAATAAGAATCAGTCATTTATTTTTATAAATATTTATAATTTTAATGATTAATATCACTAAAGATAAAGCAAAAGTTATTAAATTAGCAATAATTAAAGGGTAGGATTTTATCATTAGGCCATAAATTAACCAAAAAGAAACGCCAATTGTAAATAATAAGTACATCCAAAATGACAATGCTTCAGTATCCCTATAAGTCAAAACTTTAATTGCCTGAGGTAAAAATGCGCTTGTAGTCAGGATTGCAGCTACAGTGCTAATAATAATTTCGATTGATATATCCATATTTAATATTGATTTTGAAAAATACTTACACTACGTTAATATATGATTATAGCAATTATCATTTAAAAATAAAGAATAGCGAAGTATTTTTGAATTGAAATTAGGAAAATATTCTAATACTTCTTAAAATTTTTTGCTAATTTTAACCAGAAAATACAGCTAAAATTTTTAATTATCTTTTTATATATTTTTATATAATAATTGCTGTTATATAATATTTATCAATTAATTTTTAAGTTAAAGGTGTCAAACATATCGACTGTAGTAGGAAATAAGGAAATTTTACTAGTTGCTGAAAATATAGCTCATAGTAAAGGCATAACAAAAGAAAAAGTAGTTGAAGCCATCCAAGATGGAATCGAAATGGCTGCAAAAAAGAAATATGGATATAATTTACTAGTTGAATGTGAAATTAATCCAAAAACTGGTCAGATCAATATCTACAACAATCTTTTAGTCGTTGAGAATGAATCAGGAGAGGATTTTGACAATAGAACTCAAATAACCTATAAGAATGCACTCGAAAAAGATTCTGATGCCATTATTGATGGTTACATTAGAGAGCTGTTGCCTCCTATCGATTTAAATAGAACTATAGCTAAAATTACCAAAAATGAAGTCATTAAAAAAGTAAAAGAAGCTGAGAAAGAAAAAGAGTATGAAGATTTTGTAGATAGAGTTGGTGACGTATCTTACGCTACTGTAAAAAAAGTTGGTATTAAAAATATTTTAATGGAAGTTGATAATGCTGAAGCAATTATTCATCATGACGACTTACTTCCTAGAGAAATATTTAAAGTTGGTGATAAATTAAGGGTTTATATCAAAAATGTTGAAAGGAAAGAATCTGGTGTTCAAATTTTTCTATCCAGAACTCATGAGCAATTCCTTGTAAAATTATTCGCACAGGAAGTTCCGGAATTATTCGATGGTAGTATTAAAATTGGCGGTGTAGCTAGAGACCCTGGATCTAGAGCAAAAATTGCAGTTTACTCTGAGAGAGATGATATTGATGTTGTAGGTTCTTTAATTGGTATTAGAGGTTCCAGAGTTCAGTCTATTAGCTTTGAACTTAGGGGTGAAAAAATTGATGTAATAAAATGGTCAAACAACCTTCCTGAAGTTATTATTGAAGCTCTCTCTCCTGCTAAAATTAGCAAAGTTGTAATTGACGAAGAAAATAATACTATTGATGCAATCTTAAAAGAAGACCAAATTAGTCTTGCAATTGGAAGGGCTGGACAAAATGTAAGGCTCGCATCCAAACTAATTGGATATAAAATTAATATTTTAACGGAAGAACAGGAATCTAGCAGGAGAAAAGAGGAGTTTAATGATTTGTCAGAATTATTCTCTGAAGTTCTGGATGTTGAAACGGTAATAGCTCAATTATTAATTGTTGAAGGTTTTGCTTCTGTTGAAGATATAGCAACTTCTGACATTTCCGACATAGCCTCCATAGAAGGTTTTAATGAAGATATAGCTGGAGAGATCATTAGAAGAGCTGATGAATATTTAAATTCCGATAAAGAAGAAGCTGCAGAAGTTAGTTAAACAAAAAAACATGTTAAGAAGTTCCTAGAAGAGTCTTAGCAGAATTTTGTGCCATTAGCCAATCAGGATAACTATATCTCTTACTTGTAAAATACAAAGGATACTTTAATGACTATAAATAATAACGGTAAAAATCTTAAAGGAAAACTAACTTTAGATCTTCCAAAAACTCTAGATATATCAAAAATTGGTGACTTTAAGGTAAAAAGTAAAAAAAAATCTCTAGAAAACATTAAAACAAATATAAACTCAGGAAGTAGAGGTCTTAATAAGAATGAAATTGAGTATAGAAAAAAAGCTCTTGAAAATTATGACAAAAAAAAAGAGGGCGGAGGTTTTTCTAACAATAGTAGTGAAATATTAAATAAAATCAATCAAAGCTCAAAACCACTAAACAAGGCAGTAGAAGAAAAATTAGACACGGTAATTAAGGAGGTAGAAAAAAAAGAGGTCACAAAGCCAGAAGATAAAGATAGCAAGATTGTAGATAAAATTATATTTGAAGCGATAGAAGATAATTTTCAGGTAAAAAGTTTTAATATTAATGAAAAAATCAAAGCTAGCCTTGAGATTGATCGTAAAAAAGCAGAGGATGAAAAAAAGACCAAAGAGAAGTTAAAGCAAGATAAAGATGTCGAAAAAGATAAGGATAAATTAAAAAATAAAAAGGTTAAGAAAGACTTCAGTAACGAAACTGAAGATGCCAATAGTAACAAAAAGAATCTAAAAAAAGATAGACGATCAAAAAAACAAATATTTATTATCGATGATGAGTCTGAAAATGTAAGATACAAAAAAAGAAAGAGGTCGAAAATAAAAGGTGAAAATTCCAAGGATTATAAAAAAATCTCAAAGGAGGTTATATTACCGGAAATGATCCTAATATCAGATTTGGCTGATAGAATGAGTGAAAAAACTGGTGATGTAGTAAAAAAACTATTTTCAATGGGGGTTGTCGTAACTTCAAACCAAGCAATTGACGCTGAGACGGCAGAAATTATTATTGAAGAATTTGGCCATACATCTAAAAAAGTTACAGAATCAGATGTTGAAAAAGTTTTAGAGACTGAAGATGATTCTGGGTATGAAAAATTAACTAGACCACCAATTGTAACCATTATGGGCCATGTTGATCATGGAAAAACATCTCTCTTAGATGCCATCAGGTCAACTGATATTGCGTCTAGAGAGTCTGGTGGAATTACGCAGCATATAGGAGCTTCTAGGATTAAAACCAAAAAAAATAAATATATAACTTTTATTGATACTCCTGGTCATAAAGCATTTAACGAAATGAGATCTCGTGGAGCCAATATTACTGATATAGTAATTTTAGTTGTTGCTGCAGATGATGGTATTAAAGATCAAACTATAGAAGCAATAAAACATGCTAAAGAAGCCAAAGTTCCAATCATAATTGCGATCAATAAAATTGACAAACCAAATGCCGATCCTTCAAAAATTATTAATGACCTATATTCTCATAATATAGTCTCAGATGAAAAAGGTGGAGACTCAATGTTTGTTGAAGTGTCCGCGAAGGAGAGTACTAATATCGATAAATTAGAGGAATCAATACTTCTTCAAGCTGAGATGTTAGAATTAAAATCAAGATTAGAGGGTAATGCCAAGGGCGTAGTTATAGAGAGCAGGGTTGACACCAACAAGGGTGTGATTGCCACCGTCTTAATATTGGAGGGATCGCTTGAGATATCAGATCTTATTGTAGTTGATAATGCTTACGGCAAAATTCGTAAAATAACTGACGATAAGGGTAGCAACTTAAAACAAGCTACGCCATCCATGGCCGTAGAAATTATGGGTCTTGATCTAGCTCCATCATCAGGATCTTTCTTTTCCGAGGTTAAGGAAGAGAAGCAGGCTAGAGATATTATTGAATATAGAGTTAAGAAAGAAAAAGATAAAAGAAACTTAAAAAACAATCTTAAGTCAAAAGAAGATATATTCAAAACTGCTGGTAGTAATGCTAAAAAATATTTAAATATCATTATTAAAGCCGATGTTAACGGCTCTGCCGAAGCTCTTTCTGCAATGATGTCTGAAATTACTCATGACGAGGTCGAGGCAAAAATAATCCACTCAGCAACAGGAGCTATTAACGAAAGTGACGTAAATTTAGCTTCAGCTTCTAACGCATTAATTATTGGATTTAATGTTAAAGCGAACGCAACTGTACAAAGTTCAGCAAGAGAAAGTGAAGTTGATATCAGATATTATTCAGTAATATACAATGCCTCTGATGATGTCAAGACTCTTCTTAGTGCCATGCTTAACCCGGTGATTAATAAAAACCTCCTAGGTACCGTTGAAATTAGACAGGTTTATAAAATATCTGGTGTTGGTAAAATTGCTGGTGCCTACGTTACTAATGGCATAATTAAGAAAAACTCAAAAGTTAGACTATTAAGAGAAGGTATAACAGTTCATGATGGCAACTTAAAAACCCTAAAAAGATTCAAAGATGACGTTAAGGAGGTAAAAAACGGATTAGAATGCGGTATTGCTATTGAAAACTTTCAAGATATTCAAGAGAAGGATATAATTGAGTGTTACGAAGTAACTGAAGAGAAAAGGTCAATTAAATAGATTGCAATCTTAAAGCTAAACCAAAGATCACAGATTCTGCTTCTTCCAAACCCCAGCCTCTCTTCTATAAAAATTAAGATTGTAGGATTTTTTCTTAGAAGATTTCCAAAAAGATCTAGCATCAGGGAGGTCGTTTGGACCAAAAAAATAGAATATTCTTTCAAAGTTTTTTATAAATTCCTCTGACTTCTCGGAAAACATGATTAAAAAATCAGCATCATTTAAATTTTCCTCCCTCTCAGTTAATAAAATTGGCTGGATCTTTAGATCAAAATCATCTTGATCGGTGATGTGTGGTAAAAATTTAGTTTTAGAAAAGTTCCAAAGTCCTAAATCTAATTTCCCTACCATCTCCTCATTTTCACATAAAATTAAGGCTTTTTTTTGCTGATCATAGATTTTAAGCAATAAGGGCGCTATCATCTTATGCAAAAGATCGTCAATTTGATAAAAATTAATTTCCATTTATATTTAATATATTTTCTTTAAATAGATTATAATTGCCATGATAGCAGCAGGAGTAACTCCGGGAGTTCTACTGGCAAGAGAAATATTTGTTGGCCTAGTAAAACTTAATTTTTCAACTACCTCATTAGAAAGACTCTTAATATTCTTGTAATCCAAATTATCTGGAATTATTAAAAACTCATCCTTTTTAAAAATTTCAATATCTTTTTTTTGCCTCTTAATATAAAAATAATAGAGCGCTTGAATAGAAATTTGCTCCTGATTCTCCTTCGAGATTGTCGCAAATTCTGGCCAAATTTCAATAATTTTAGTAAAATCTATATTATTCATTGACAATATTTCAAAAACATTCCTCTTAATACCATCCTGCTTAATCTCCACTCCAAATTCCTTTAATTTTGCTGGAGTAATAATAATTTTATTTAATTTTTTCATATCCTCTTCTAGAGTTCTTTCTTTTTTCAAAAAAACTTCTTCCCTACCCTTCGTAACTAACCCAATATCTATACCGATTTTAGTCAACCTTAGATCAGCATTGTCTGAACGTAGTAAAAGACGGTATTCTGCCCTAGATGTCAACATTCTGTAAGGCTCCAAAGTCCCAAGACGAACAAGATCATCAATCATCACGCCAATATAGCTATTTGTCCTACTTAAAGTGAATTCTTTGTCAGAATTTTTAACCTTTAATGCCGCGTTAACACCAGCAACAAGACCTTGTCCTGCAGCCTCTTCATAACCAGTTGTTCCATTAATTTGTCCTGCAAAAAAAAGATTTTTAACTTTTTTAGTCTCCAATGTAGGCTTTAATTCCCTTGGATCAATAAAATCATACTCAATAGCGTAACCATATTGCACTATCTTAACATTTTCTAAACCTTTAATAGTTTTTAAAAATTTTAGCTGTGTTTCTTCAGGAAGAGATGTTGATATGCCATTAGGATAAATTAAATCAGAATTCAAACCTTCTGGTTCAAGAAAAATTTGATGCCTCTCCTTATCATAAAAGCGATCGATCTTATCTTCAATCGAGGGGCAGTAACGCGGACCAGAACCAGTGATATTACCATAAGAAATAGAACTAAATTCTAGATTATCTTTAATAATTTTATGAGTTTCCTTATTTGTATAAGTGATAAAGCAGCTGATTTGAGGAATTGTAATTTTTTTATTTAAAAAAGAAAAGGGTTTTGGAACTTTATCTCCCCCTTGAACCTCTAAATCGGAATAATCAATTGAGTCCTTGTGGATTCTTGGTGGTGTACCAGTTTTTAACCTCCCTAAGGAAAAGTTATATTTTTTTAACCTTTCTGAAATACCATTCGAAGCTTCTTCCCCAACTCTTCCTGCTAAAATTTGCTTTTTACCAATATGAATCATACCAGAAAGAAAAGTTCCAGCAGTTAAAATAACTGATTTAGCTAAAAATTCTCCACCATCCACTGTAACCACCCCTTCAATTTGATTGTTTTTAATAATTAAATCAGAAATTTTATCAAAATATAAATCTAAATTTTGATAATTATTTAAAATCTTATTAACCGCCTCTTGATATAATTCTCTATCAGCCTGCGCCCTCGGCGAATGAACAGCTGCACCCTTACTGGCATTTAAAATCTTAAAATGAATACCAGACGAGTCAATGGCTCTACCCATTATACCATCTAAAGCATCGATTTCACGCACAATTGTTCCCTTAGCAACCCCGCCAATCGCAGGATTACAAGACATTTGCCCAAGATTATCTTCCTTAATAGTAATCAACAAAGTCTTTGCACCCATTCTGGCGGCCGCTGTCGCAGCTTCAGCACCGCTATGTCCTCCACCAATTACAATTACATCGTAAATTTTATTATCCATATATTTTAATTATTAATAATTTCATTATTAACATATTTTGCCAAAAAGTTTCCCACATCAACTTCATATTTATTATAAATTTCAAAGAGGCTTAAGGAATTTTTAATTTCTATTAGAAAAATATAATCTAATTTTGATATTTTTTCCAACTTAACATGATTATTTTGACGATAAATTAAATAATTAATTATTCTCTTTTTTTTCTGATCAGAGTTTTTTTTAAGAAAAAAATTATAATAGGACTGCATCAAAAAAACGGATGGGTTTAATTGAAACTTTAGGTTAAATAGTTTTTCAGGAGGAATTTTACACAAATCTTCCTGACTTATAGATTCTGAATCTTCTTTTAAATATGACAGATGTTGAAACCATTCAAATTTAGATAAATCCCTTAAAAACTCAGATTTATCATGGCAAAAATTTTGTCCATAATTATCTAAATTACTACTTTTAGAAGGGTTCTTAGAAATAAATTCATAACTTATTTTGCAAAAATTTTCCTCACCTAGATATCTATAAATAAATGGAAAAGTTATTTTAAGAGAATTTTTTAGAGTCTGAAAGAGGTTGTTGCGATAAATTTGAAATATTTTTTCTTTTTTTATTTTGCCACCCTTAACAAGATTAAGAACATTATCTTTTTTATTATCATATAGATAATCAATAAAATTATCTTGTAATTTTTGTAAATTCATTATTACGGCATTTTATAGAAAAATTATCTTCTTGCAATAAAGTAAGAATCTTTTTCTTCAATAATTGCTCCTGACTCCAAAATATATAACTTCAAAGCATCTTTGAGATTTTTATTTGAAAAAATTACCTGATCAATCTTTCCTAAAATAAACTTAGCAATATCATCACTAACAGATCCACTAATTCTAATATCTTGATCTGAACATAAGTTGGCAAATTTTATATTATCAATAGCAATTAGCGAATTATCCTTACTACTAATTTTAACTCTGCGATTATTGCAAAATAATGCTAGATTTTTAGCGCAGGTAAAAATCTGATTTGATGTTGGTAAAATCATGGCAGACTCTAAAACTTCTTTTTCACCATCAGCATTTATTTCGCCGTAAGAAATGAAAGATGAAAAGATAGGAATAGATCGAGAAAAATTAACCATAGCCTCAATTGGACAAATTATATAAAACTCTTTATTGTCCGGATGTTCGCTAAGTTTTTTACCAGAAACCAGCTCTATATCAGCATTTATACTAAACTCATTTACAATGATTTCAGAAACTTTTTGATGTGCAGCATTAGTAAATTTAGCTGCTGCATTATGATTATTTTGAAGATTTTCAATCTCAACAAAATCTCTTAACAAAATATTTGAAGTATTTTCTAGGATCTTAACCATCCTATTTAAATTTGGCGTTCTCATCGTTACTTAAAGTAGTTATTTAATATTTCAATATCATCCTAAAAACAGTAATAGAAAGTTAGTTTATGGTGTTAGATTGTAAATTTATTCTCTATTGCCGTTTTTATAACTATAATAGGAAAATAAAATTAGTCAATTTATTGCTAACATGATCTACCAAGATTATCAACCGTAATACCAGTCATTGGATTTTTCTAATAATATTTACCTTAGGTTTGGCGTAATGATTACGGCAAGCTTTAAATCCTAAATTATCAAAAGAATAGATTTGATATGGCCACATTTTAGTAGATATATTTTTAACAAAAATAAATAAAAATATTTCGAAAAAAACTGCTTTAAAGGTGGGAATTGGTATAATTATTTAGCGCCAATTGATTTTGAAAAAAGAAACAGGTTTTTAAAGAAATCTTTAAAATCTGTTTAAATCTAACTTCTACTGGAAATGTAAAGGTAAATAATTAATTTAATTCCTTTTTATCAATTGTTGCATTTTAATTGTCGCTCGGTGCCAATCCTTAATCGCTACAGCAGGGATTCCTGCGACCATTTGCATTGGAGCAACATCCTTAATAACGCCGCTTTTTCCAGCAATTTTAGCTCCATCACCAACTTTTAAGTGCCCAGAAACCGAAACATTGCCGCCAATTTGTACAAAACGACCAATTTTTGAGCTACCAGCAACCCCAGAACTGGCGGCAATTACTGTGCCACAGCCAACCTCAACATTATGAGCAATCTGAACCAGATTATCAATTTTTACCTGATCAGAAATAATGGTATTACCAATGGCTCCACGATCAATACAGGAATTAGCTCCAATATCAACTCCATTACCAATTTTTACTATTCCTAATTGTAAAATTTTATGATTAACACCTTTATTATGAACATATCCAAAGCCATCTTGGCCAATTTTGACACCACTATTTATAAGACAATTATCACCAATTTCAGTAAATGAAATATTGCAAAGTGATTTAATAATAGTGTTATTGCCAATCACCACATTATCTCCGATGCAGCTATTAACATCAATGACAACATTATTGCCAATCGTAACGTTTTTACCAATATGGACTCCTGGCATTATGATGACATTTTGACCAATTTTAGCATCAATCATTGACTCCTTTTGGTAAGAAGTATTTTCTTGATAAAGATGTGATATCAATTGGCTGTAGGCGAAATATGGATCGTCACAAATTAAAGCAATAATATTTTTTGGTTTTTTAGGTAAATATTTTTGACTTAAAAAGCAATAGCCTGCCTTGCTATTTTCAAGAAGTGAAAAATAGGGGGCTGAATGAAGGAAGGAAATTTCACCCTCAATTGCATTATCTAAAGTCGCAACCTCAAAAACTTTATTACTTAGGCTACCTTCATTACCCTCCTCTAAAATAGAGTTAGTGAATTTTAAAATTTCTGCCAAGGTCAGAAACTCTCTCTTTTTCTTAAAAAATTTTGAATTTATACTCATTTTTGTTAAATTTTATTACTCCTTATTGGGAGTTAATCTGGTCATCAAGATATCTAAAATAGATGTTGGAGACAAATCTCACGCCCTTATCGCCTCTTTTTAATTGCACTACAATATCTATTACATTTTTAATATATTTTAAAATTTCATCTGGAGACATTCCTAAATTTGCCTGCATAACCATCAGCTTCAATTGCTCTAAAGCCATCGATGGCGTATCAGCATGAAGAGTAGAAATTGATCCAGGATGGCCAGTATTAATGGCTCTGAGAAAACTAAAGGCTTCAGCGCCACGAAGCTCGCCAACAATAATACGGTCCGGACGAAGACGAAGACACGCCTCAATTAGGCTTTGAGTGTTAACATTTGCCCTACCCTGACCACCTTTTGATGACAATAAATTCACTTTATTTGGATGGTTACTAAGATCAATTTCTCTTGCATCCTCAATAGTAATTAATCTTTCATCGGGTGGAATAGCCCTTAACATGGCGTTGGAAAAGGTAGTTTTTCCTGTAGAGGTACCGCCGCTAACAATGATATTTTTTTTGTATAAAACTGCCTTCTGCAAGAAATCTTTAATTTTTCCAGCTTTCAGTAATTCACCTAATATGACATCTTTCTGATTTACTTCTTCGGTAATTTTAATAGTATCGAAAGCCTGCATTTTTTCATAATCATCTAGAGTCCAACTAAAGGCGGATTTCTTTCTAATTGACATGATGACTTTGGTATTCTCGCATGCTGGAGGAAATACAATTTGAATCCGATAGCCATCTGGCAATGTTGCCGAAAGTAACGGCTCTTCTTCGCTGATTCTTTGATCTGTTGCCTGAGCAACCAATCTCGCTAAATCCTTTAGATGATTAAGGTCGAAGGCAGGTAAAAATTTTTTTATCATATCACCCTTATATTCAATCCACAACTCTTTGGGTTCGTTGATAGATATTTCACTTACACCATCTTTTTCTAAAAATTGCTTTAAAGGTAATAAATATGAGTTTAAGGCAGCTATTGACATTAAAATTTGAATAAAGTTCCTATTAAAATAACATAACCATCATTATCAGCAATCTGCCTTTGGGATGGTGGTAACGACCCTTGATTAAGAATATCAGGTCCATTAAGAAATTTAGCATTATTTGAGTTAAAATCAAATTTTGCTAATTCTAAATATGATTTTAGAGATTTTTTTAATTTATAATCAATACTAAAGACGGTAACTTGATAAATATTTTTTTGAAAATTAGACTTTAAATAAGTCAATGAAGATCCCACAGGACCTATTTCATAAGAGATGCCAGCGTTTAAATAATATGAATCTTTAAATCTACTAATATCTTGAGTGCAATTTTGATTATTAAGAGTTAAGTTTGAATTATAGTCACAAGAATAAATGCCTGATTTTGGAGTCATAGAATCACCCCAATTGCCGTAAGACCCTCCAAGCGTAAAACCAAAATAAGTAAACATTAGACCAACTTCGTAAGAATTTAAATTATTTTGATCGTAAATATTGTTAATTTTTCCATATTCTCCAGTAATTGAGGCGCCAAAACCAATATTATTAAAATAGTTAGAATAATTTAGCCCCCAAGAATAAATATTTCCAAGATCAAGAGCTGTGTCATTGTTCGAGTCTAATTCTAAATCATTTTTAGCATTTATTACATAGCCAAAACCAACCTGAAAACCATCAATTCTATTGGTGTAATAGTTTAATTTTAAAGAATTTTGTAAGTTACCTAAACTATTATCATCATTAATTCTGTTATTACTTTTGTTACCGCCAAAACCGAATAATTTATTAGAATTTTGATTGTCGTAATTATTATCGGAAATATTGTGATAAAAACCGGTAGCATAACCACCGTGAGAAATTGGAGTTGTGGGAAGTAAAATAAATTTTGGCAGTTTTATCTTTGAACAATTGCCGCTTTCAAAAATAGTAGAATTTAAAGAATTGTAACCATCACATAACCCAATTTGATTGACATCTCCATCATTACCATTTCGTAATATTGGTAAATTTAAATATCGCAGATATCCTCCACTTACGCCCCCAGAACCTCTAGCAAAACTATGAGTAGAGATTGCCATTTTTTTGTTAGTAGCAATATTCTTGCCAAACTCAAATTTACCAAATTTTTCCTGAAAAAATAAGTATGATTTTTCTAAATATGAATGATATTGATCATTTTGATCGCTTTTATTGGTATAATTTGCCACTATATTACCAAAAAAGCCAATTTTTTTTGTTTTTGAGTATTTTTTTGTAACTTTTAATGATGAGTTAATTTTTGCATAAAAATTACCACTATCATTCTTAACTTTATTGCTATTTATTTGGTTAAAATAGGTATTTTGATTTTTGTAGGAATAATTTGTGTTAAGAGAATTTTTTTGTTCTAAAATTATAGAGTCTGATAATTTAATTTTTTTTGCAAAGGATTGGCCTGGAAATAAAAATAAAAACAAAACAACAATCCCTCGCAAGAGGTAGTTACAATCTTTGATTTTTACGAAGACTCTATTGTGGATAGTTCTATCTAGGTCAATTTTATCAAGATTTAAACCTTCCTTAAGATAAACAACAAAGAATTTTTTTTGCTGTTGAAGCGTAGATATTTTGCTGGGAATCGTCATAGCCACCCCCTCAGCACCACTAACCCCCAACTCTCTCTTTTAAATTAACATTCAAAGCGCCATGCTTATCTGCTACCTTAGTAAAAGCTTTGACTGCCTTATCCAAATGCTCCTTAGTGTGGGAAGAGGATAATTGCACCCTAATCCTAGCTTCACCCTTAGGAACTACGGGGTAAGAAAATGGAATCACATAGATGTTCTCCTCCTCAATTAAATCCCTAGCAATAGCAGCATTTAACTTTTCATCATAAAACATGATTGGTACAATTGGATGGTAACCAGGCCTCACTTCTAGACCAGATCTTTCCATCTCAACTCTAAAATATTTGGTGTTTTCAGCTAATTTTTTAATTTTTTCTTTAGAATTTTTAATTTCACGGATAATTTCTAAAGAAACTTTGGCAACAGAAGGGCTAATATTATTAGAAAATAAATATGGACGCGCTTTGTTTCTTAATTTATCAATAATTGCAGCTTTTGAAGCAATAATTCCTCCACCACTACCGCCAATAGATTTTCCTAGAGTTGTAGTCAAAATATCCACCCTATCAAAAACGCCAGTAGCTTCAATTGTGCCACGGCCATTTTTTCCAATAAATCCAGTGGCGTGACAATCATCAACCAAAACTAAAGAATTGTATTTTTCAGCTAAGTCACATATTTTTTCCAAAGGAGCTATATCTCCGTCCATAGAAAAAACACCATCTGTAACAATTACTTTATTTTTGGCGCCAGACTTAGAAGCTTCTTTTAGTTTAATCTCCAAATCACCCATATCATCAAATTTGTAGAAAAATCTTTTGGCTTTGCAAAGTCTGATACCATCAATTAATGAGGCGTGATTAAGGTCTGCCGAAATTATTGCATCATCCTTGTCGAAAAGAGCGTTAAAAACGCCGCCATTAGCTCCAAAACAAGAAGCAAAAGTAATGACATCTTCATAACCTAAAAATTCAGCAAATTCTTTTTCAAATTCCTTATGAACATCCATCGTGCCGCAAATAAAGCGAACTGAAGCTGTGCCGAAGCCGTAATCATCAATAGCTTTTTTAGCAATTTCACAAATATTCTTAGCATTAGCAAGGCCAAGATAATTATTGGCGCAAAAATTAATAACTCGTTTTTTACGATTTTGATTGTCAATAATATCAACAATCACATCTTGTGAAGTGGTAATTTGATACTCACCCTTGTAAACGCCAACTTCTTTAAGGTCCTCTATCTCTTTTTCTATGTTGGTTAAAAATTTTGAATCTATCATTTAAAAAATTGTTTCAATTTTACGTAACATCTTGTTATTAGATGAACTTTAGCATTAGAGATTCTCAGAGAACTTGAGCCCCCTAAGTTTCTATGAACAAAAATAATTTTACTAAGATATATCTATAAAATCTACCTATATTATGGTAATGTGTGGAATCTAAAATCTTCTTTGATATCATGCCATTTCCTACCCTTAAGATACACAAATACCTAATAATAATTTAGGGATGATGTTAAGGATTATCTTAAAATAAGAAAAAATAAGCATAAAAAGAGTCTTAGAATAGTCGTTTTTTAGTCATTTACCCTAACAAAACCTCTAAAAAGTTAGATTATACTCACTTAAAATGCTCTTTAAGTTCTCCACTAATTTATCTAAATTTTTCTTAGAATTAGCCTCACATCTAGCAACTAATATTGGTTGAGTATTGGAAGCGCGAATCAGCCACCAGCCATTATCACTATTCACCCTAACTCCATCAATATCATTAAAATCAATATTTTTTGCCTTTAGGTCAAATTGCAATTTTTTTACAATATCAAATTTTTTAGAATCATCAGATTCAATTCTAATTTCTGGAGTTGAGTAGGTCTGTGGTAGGGATTTTCTAATTTCAGATAGCTTCCTGCCATCCTTAATCAAAATATCAATAATTCTAATTGCTGCGTAAAGAGCGTCATCATAACCATAATAATCATCGGCAAAAAAGATATGACCACTCATTTCGCCAGCAAGTTTAGCATCAATTTCTTGCATTTTTGATTTAATGAATGAATGACCAGTTTTGTACATAATTGGATTACCTCCAGCTTTTTCAATTTCATTAAACAAAGACTGACTAGCCTTAACGTCGGCAATAATATTGGCATTTGGATATTTTTTTAAAACATCTCGAGCGTAAAGAATTAATAATTGATCAGGATAAAGCATAATTCCTTCATCGTCAATTACGCCGATACGATCTCCATCACCGTCAAAAGCGATACCAAGATCTAAATTATTTTTAGAAATTAACTCTTTGATATCAGATAAATTATGTTCATTTGAAGGGTCTGGATGATGATTTGGAAAATTGCCATCAATTTTTTCATATAAAAGATGATTATCAGTAAAGATTTTAAGAGAAGCCAATCTCATCACTTCGCCTGCAGCACCATTACCAGCATCCCATGCAATTTTTAACTTTGATTCCGGATTTTTAGCTAAAGAATTTTTTAAGACTCTATCAACATAATCATCAATTAAATCAATATTTTTAACAATCCCCTCACTATCAATAAAATCCTGTTCCCTATTGACCTTATCTAATCCCAAAATATCATCTCCAAAGAAAGGTCTATCTCTTAAGGCGATCTTAAAACCATTGTAATTGGCGGGATTGTGAGAGCCGGTAATCATAATTCCAGCATCAACATTGAGGTGATATATTGAAAAATAAAGCATGGGGCTGGGACCAATTCCAATATCATAAACTTCAAGACCAGATTCTTTTAATCCCTTAATTAGAGATTCTTTTAGAGATGGTGAGCTTAAGCGACCGTCGTAACCGATGGATATTTTGTTTTTACCATTTTTATTAAGATAGGAGGCAAAAGACTTACCGAGATAAAAAGCATCTTTTTTGGTTAAATTTTCATTGTAGACGCCCCTAATATCATAGGCTCGTAAAATTGTCTTGTCAAAATTGTGAAATTTATTCATGTCAATATTAAAATTTAAAATTCTTTAATGCTAATTCAGCTACTTTTTTTTGAGCATCTTTTTTGGAATGTCCAATCGCCTTGTAATGTATGTGATCAATAATTACTTCAGCTTCAAAAATAGGCTTATGATCATTACCACCAATTTTTATAATCTTATATTCTGGCAGTGTTCTATTCTTTGCTTGAGTTAATTCTTGTAGCGAAGAGATGGCGCCCTTTGGAGGAGTGATGTGCTCTTCAATTAATTTTGACCACAATTTGCTAATAACTCTTTTAGTAGTGTCAAAATCTGAATCAAGATAGATAGCAGCAATTAAAGCTTCAGCTGCATTTTCTAAATTTCTCTTATTTTCACGACCACCAAGAGACTCTTCACCCTTGGAAAGGATAATTAAGTTGTCGATACCAATATCTACAGCAACTTGCCAAATACAATCTCCAGACACCAAATGAGCCAACCTCTTTGACAAGTTCCCTTCCTGCTCAGATTGATATCTTTTAACCAAAATCTCTGCAAGAATCATAGAAATAATTGAATCTCCCAAAAACTCTAATCTTTGATAATTTTTATTATTACGATTAGTGCAACTAGGATGCGTCATGGCCTCAATAAGAAAATGTCGCTCCTTGAACTGATAATCCAAGACAATTTCGAATTCATCAAGTTTATGCTTCATGTTTAGATTGATTAAATTAATTAAAATCATCTAACAACAAAGAATACAGCAAATTATTGACAATTATCCCAATATCTATATTGTTTGTTTTTAGATGTTCTCAAAATATAAAACTAAATTTCTAAAATCCAAGCTGAAAAATGATAAAAATTGGTAACAAAATAACCTTAGAAAGTAATGTTTTACTCGCTCCAATGTCAGGAGTCACTGACCTGCCATTTAGAAAGTTAGTTAAGAAGTTTGGTGCTAGTTTATTAATTTCTGAAATGATTGCATCACGTGCCATGATAATGCAGACAGAAAGTTCGATGCAAAAATGCCAAAAAGACGATCCTAATAGCTTAACTTCGGTGCAATTAGCTGGCTGCGATCCAAAAATTATGGCCGAGGCTGCAAAACTAAATGAAGATTTAGGGGCTAGTATTATTGATATTAATTTTGGTTGCCCAGTAAAAAAAGTTGTCAATGGTTTTGCCGGCTCCGCATTGATGAGGGATGAAGCTTTGGCTACAAAAATTATGGACGCAGTTGTTAAGGCCGTAAAAATTCCCGTTACTATGAAAATGCGCATGGGCTGGGATAGTAAGAATCTTAACGCAGCAATTTTAGCTAAAAAAGCTGAAGATGTTGGTATAAAAATGCTTACCATCCATGGCAGAACAAGATGTCAAATGTATAATGGTTCGGCTGATTGGGAGTTTATTGGAAATGTTAAAAATGCTGTCGATATTCCAGTAATTGCTAATGGCGATATTAAAAATAGTGAGGATGCTAAAAAAGCTATGGAATTATCAGGAGCAGATGGGGTAATGATTGGCAGAGGATGTTATGGAAAACCTTGGCTAATAGAAAAAATTACCAGGGAATTAAATAATGATTACAGCTTTAAAGAACCGACTAATGCAGAAAAGAAGAAAATTAATTTAGACCACTTCCAGGAGATGGTTGATTATTATGGTGACAGAGTTGGTATTAATTTATCTAAAAAACATCTTGGCTGGTATAGTAACGGTATTAATGGCGCCGCAAATTATAGAGCAAATATCAATAATAGTACTGAAAAAAAAGAAATCTTAGAATTAATAGAAGAGTTTTATCAATAAATGCGTTGATAAATTTGAAAAAAACTGGGTATAGCATCAATAGAGCCTATTAGAGAAAAAGTTTTAATACTACTTCCCAATTACCAGCTTTCGCTATAGTAGTTTATCTGTTACAAGGCACCATGTAATATTTAGTGACTAATAATGAAGGGTGATACGTATGAAGTTGTTAAGATGATGGTTTAAAAATTTAAACCGCGCCCATCAGATAAACGATAGTAAAGACGAATATCCAAATTAAATCCAAGAAATGCCAAAACAAACCGAAGCAAGTAATTTTACTCCTTGTCATATCCGTGAAACCATATTTTTTAATCTGAATCATCAATATTATCAACCAAACTAAGCCACAAGTTACATGAAGACCATGAGTTCCAACTAAAGTAAAGAATATTGAAAGAAAAGCGTTAGATCCTGCGGTATGACCCTGATGAATTAAGTGTAAAAATTCATAAATTTCCATTGCAATAAATGAAGCTCCTAGTAAAAAAGTAATAAAAAACCAAAATAGAGTTTCTTTTACCGATTTTTTGTAAGAAGCAATAAGAGCTAAGCCACAACTAAAACTACTAAATAAAAGGATAAATGTTTCTGTTAAAACAAACTCTAAATTAAATAACTCTTTACCAGACTCTCCTCCAAAAACATTTGGCGCCAAAACTGCATAAGTTGCAAAGAGCGTTGCAAACAAAACGCAATCACTCATTAAATAGACCCAGAAACCAAAAATATTATTTGATTCATGGTGATGCTCTTCTTGACTAATGTCTACTTTATTTTTACTCATTTTTAATTTATTATTATTTTAAAAAACTTACATTAAGGCATTTCCCCGACTCCTCGCCAAGCAAGAATCAAATAAACATATAGTCAGATCTTTTTACTCCACTTCAACCCAACTAAGGTGGGGGTAAAATAACCTAGGGTCGTTTAGCGAGAGGGGGGTACAAATATTACTAAACACAAACTACTATAAACCTTCTAAGAATCTTCTAATACCAGCTCCCGTCCGCAATAGAATATTTATACTGCTTATTTTTAGTCAAAAATATTGTAAAATTTTAACAAAAACCAGTTTACTTAAATATTTCACTATAGAAGTGGACCGCTATAACAACTATTTATTGCCAGATTCAATTTTCTTTACCTCCTCTTTTTTAACATAGTAATCAATATCATGATCCATAGCTCTACAGACCCAAGTAACAAAAATGCCAACAGAACTAACGGCAACCAGCCACCAAATATGCCAAATCATAGCAAAACCAAATCCTAAACTAAATAAAGATATTATGAAGCCAACAGAAGTATTTTTTGGCATATGAATATCTGTATAATTAGTATCCTTACGATGTTTTCTGCCGTATTTTTGCTCCCAAAAATCATCAATCTCCTTAACTTCCGGCACTATCGCAAAATTATAAAAAGGTGGTGGCGAACTAGTTGACCATTCTAAAGTTCTACCATCCCAAGGATCATTGGCATTTTCCTTATATTCTTTTTTATTACGGTTAATAATAGCTACAATGATTGATAAAAATAAAAATAATACACCAGCAGCGATTATTAAAGCGCCAACAAAGGCAGTGATGAGCTCAATATTATATATACCAACTTCCTCTCCAGTAAACTGACTAACCCTTCTGGTTGCCCCATTTAGACCAGCAATATATACTGGAACAAAAGAAACAATAAAACCAATAGTCCAACAGTAAAATGATAATTTAGAATATTTTTCATCTAACTTAAAGCCAAAGACCTTTGGAAACCAATAATACATACCAGCAAAATAACCAAATATTGCGCCACCAATAATAACGTTATGAAAATGAGCAATAAGAAAAAGGCTATTATGTAATTGAAAATCAACAGCTGGAACCGACATTAAAACCCCGGTCATACCACCAACTACAAACAAAACTAGAAAGCCCATGGTCCAAAGCATTGGAGAATCGTAACTCACCCTACCCTTATACATAGTGAATAACCAGTTAAATATTTTTACACCAGTTGGAATGGCAATAATCATGGTCGCAATGCCAAAAAAAGCATTAACATTAGCACCACTACCCATTGTAAAGAAATGATGCAACCAAACTATAGTTGATGCAATGGTGATGGAGGCGATGGCCCAGACCATTGTTGTATAGCCAAATAATCTCTTTTTAGAAAAGGTAGACACGATTTCGGAAAAAATACCAAAAGCAGGAAGAACCAAGATATAAACCTCTGGATGACCCCAGGCCCAAATAAGATTAATATACATCATTTGATTGCCACCAAAGCTAGAAGTAAAAAACTTCATTTCAAATAATCTATCAAATAGCAACATTGCAAGTGTTGCGGTTAAAATAGGAAAAGCCGCAACAACTAAAATCATAGCACAAAGTGCGGTCCAAGTAAAAATTGGCATTTTCATCAACTTCATACCAGGACAACGCATTTTGATAATGGTTACAACAAAATTGATACCCGACAATAAAGATCCAAGGCCAGAAATTTGAATTGCCCAAAGATAATAATCAACACCGACTCCCGGACTATATTCTATACCAGAAAGAGGAGGGTAAGCCAGCCAGCCAGTAGCAGCAAATTCACCAAGTATAAGGGACGCATTAATCAAGATGACGCTGACAGCAAAAAGCCAAAAACTAAGAGAGTTTAAGTAAGGAAAAGCAACGTCACGAGCCCCAATTTGAAGAGGGATAATGATATTTAGCAGACCAAACATAAAGGGCATGGCTACAAAAAATATCATAATCACACCATGAGCAGTAAAAATTTGGTCATAATGTTCTGGAGGAAGGTAACCAAGTCCAGTTTCAGATGCAGACGCAACTGCTTGATGCGACCTCATTAATAGTGCGTCAGCAAAACCACGAACAAACATAATAAGAGAAACAATGATATACATAGCGCCAATTTTTTTATGATCAACAGTAGTTATCCACTCTTTCCACAAATAACCCCACTTCTTAAAATAGGTTAAGCCACCGCCAATAGATAAAGCGCCTAAAACTATAAAAATAGTAGCACCTAAGACAATAGGATCGTGAAGAAAAGCTAGGTCATTAAGAGTTAGTTTACCAAAAATATATTCCATAATTTATTTAATGATTTAAATGTTTATTAGTTTCTTGTTTTCCAAAATTTGGATTCATAAATTTATCCATAATTTTATGATATAAATGCATATCTACTGATTCAAAATATTCTACAGGATGGTTTATTGTTTGCTTTGCTAACTCAGAATACGTGGTCCAATCAAGCTTTTCATTAGAATTTTTAACCTTAGTAACCCATTCATTAAAATCTTGCCTGGAAGAAACTCTAGTGTTAAATTTCATACCAGAAAAGCCGGTACCACTGTAATTTGATGAGCGACCAAGATAATTACCGACACTATCAGACATGATATGTAATTTTGTTTGCATACCAGGCATAGCGTAAATCTGTCCAGCAAGCGCTGGAATCCAAAAGGAGTTCATAGGTGCGTCCGCTGTAATTTTAAAATTAATTGGAGTATCTACTGGAATTTGAAGCCAATTAACAGAGGCAATCTTTTGTTCTGGATAAATAAATAACCACTTCCAATCAAGGGCAACAACTTGAATTTCAATTGGATCATTTTTAGAAGCTTTAATTTCACGATAAGGATCTAAAGAATGACTAGTAACCCAAGCAATAACAGCTAAAATAATGACAATAAAGGTTGGCACTCCCCAGCAAATAATTTCAATCTTTGTGTTATGATAAAAGTTTGGGTTATATTCCTCATTCCTTTTGTGATTATATTTCCAAGCAAAATATATTGTTATTACAATTGTTGGAATCACAATAATCAGCATCAATAAGACAGAAATTATTAATAAATTAGTTTGTTGTTCAGCAATTACACCCTTTGGATTAAGCAATACCATGTCATTACAAGAAGACAAAAGTAATAATGAAATTAATAAAGTTATTTTGCCAAAAAAATCTCTCATCTATATAATTAAATTCTGTTATAAAAATTATATGATAGATCATGTATTTTCATTTTTCAAATATTATTTTCTTCACTTTTTAAACATATGGGTTACCTTATTCATTTTATAAGATAGGAACTTGTATAATCTAAATAGAACTCATTAAACTTGAAAAATGAACGTAATATATCTGAATGGACAGTTTAAGCAATATAAGGATGCTTTAATTCATGTTGAAGATCGTGGCATGCAATTTGCCGACGGTATTTACGAAGTAATATTATTTAAAAATAATAAATTAATTGATGGAGAAGCTCACATAGATAGGTTATTTCGCTCATTAAAAGCTTTAGATATTAAAATTGACCTGACCTCAAATGATATTAAAAAAATAATATTTGAACTATTTGCAAAAAATAATCAAGAGAATGGATCGCTATATTTGCAAATCACGAGAGGCTTCAGTAAGAGAGTTCAAATTATTGAAAAAAATATTGAGGCAACAATTTTTGCCAAAATAAATCCTTTATTAGGAGATGTAAAAAAAAATCTAAATCCAATCTCAGTAATCACTACAGAAGACATTCGCTGGAAAAGATGCGACATCAAGTCAATCGCCTTAATTGCAGGAAGTATGGCCAAGCAAAAAGCTTTGGATTTAGGTTCTGATGATGCTGTTTTTATTAGAGATTCAGCGGTAATGGAAGCTAGCTTTGCTAATATTTTTATAGTTGATAAAAAAGATAATTTAATTACCAGATTTACTGATAATCATATTTTGGCAGGTATTACTAGAGAAAGAATTATTAATTTAGCAGATAAAAATAATATTAATGTTGTTGAGAAATCTTTTTCGTATAGTGAATTATTAAATGCTAAGGAGGCTTTTGTAACAAGCTCAACACTACTTGTTAGGCCGATAAATAGAGTCGATGAAAGAATTATTTTTGATGGAGAAGTTGGGGCAATCACTAAAAAATTATACAAACTGTACCAAGACTTTATAGATCAATAAACTTGTTACACCTTGACTACATCGGATTATTTGTTATAATATAAATGTTATATATAATTCATTTTTAACAAATTCTAACCGCTCTTTATTATAATCTTTTGATTTTTAATGAATTCAATGTCATTTATAGCTGCAATTCCAGCTTTTTGCGCTACCATAGAGGCGTTAAATGGGTCACACGAACCTTGTTAATATAAGATCCTGTCATTTTTGTTTCTTAGCTTAAGAAAATAAAATTTATACATTTTACCTTTAAAGATAGGTAAATAATTTTTCATATTAGATTTATAAAAAAGTAACTTTACAGAAAATAGCTGATTTTATTGGCAAATCTAAATCGGATATAGCTTGACTTCAATTTGCTTAATTTTAAAATAAATCCTCGTTAAGGTAATAATTTAAGAAACTAAAATCTATATTATGGTGCATAAATTACTCATTGCTAATAGGGGCGAAATAGCTTGTAGAATTATTAAAACCTGCAGAAAATTAAGTATTAAAACCGTTGCTGTCTATTCTGATGCTGATACCAACTCCCTCTTTGTGCAAATGGCTGACGAATCCTACAATATTGGACCCGCCCCATCATCAAAAAGTTACTTAAACATTGAAAAAATTATTGATGTTATTCAAAAAAGTGGAGCTAACTTAGTCCATCCTGGATATGGATTCTTATCAGAAAATGCTACTTTTGTTAGAGAGCTAGAAAAGAGAAATATTAAATTTGTTGGCCCAAATTCAAAATCTATTTCCATGATGGGTGACAAAATTGAATCTAAAAAAATTGCTATTGACGCAAAGGTCAGTACGGTTCCGGGTCATGTGAAAGTTATTGTTGATGCTGATGAAGCCAAAAAGATTGCTAAAAAAATTGGATTACCCGTTATGATTAAGGCCTCTGCTGGTGGTGGTGGGAAAGGTATGAGAGTGATCTATGATGAAGATAAAATTGCTGACGCCTTTGAATCCACAACCAATGAAGCTAGAAATAGTTTTGGTGATGATAGAATATTTATTGAAAAATTTATTGAGAATCCAAGGCATATTGAAATTCAAATTATTGCCGATAAACAAGGTAATGTAGTTTGTTTAGGTGAAAGAGAGTGCTCTATCCAAAGAAATAACCAAAAAGTAATTGAAGAAGCCCCGAGTCCATTTGTGGACCCAAAAACTCGTAAAAAAATGTATGATCAATCAGTAAAATTAGCTAAAAAAGTTGGCTATTTTTCTGCTGGTACGGTTGAGTATGTAGTTGATAGTGATAAAAATTTCTATTTTCTAGAAATGAATACTAGGTTGCAAGTAGAGCATCCTGTTACTGAATTAGTTACAGGCGTGGATTTGGTGCAACTAATGATTGATGTTGCTTTAGATAAAAATTTACCATTTACGCAAGATGACATTAAATTAAATGGTTGGGCCATGGAGTCTAGAATTTATGCCGAAGACCCTTCTCGTAACTTCTTACCTTCCAGCGGCAGGGTAAATCTTTATATCGAGCCTGAAGAAAGTAAAAATGTTAGAGTAGATAGTGGAGTTTATGAGGGTGGTGAAGTTAGTATGTTCTATGATGCTATGATATCTAAATTATGTTCTTACGGTAAAAATCGTGATGAAGCTATTGAGCACATGAAAAGAGCTCTGAGTAATTATGCTATAGCGGGGATTTCTCATAATATCACTTTTCTTGAAACTATCATGAGAAATAAAAGATTCTGTAGCGGAGAAATATCAACAAACTTTATTAAGGAAGAATTTAGCGAAGGATTTTTAGGTAACCAATTAGACAGTCAGGATAAAAGAGACTTAATTTCAACTGCTATGTTTATATATAATAAAAATTATAGCAGAAATTCACACATTACAGGTAAATTAAATAAAGAAGGAAAGCAGATTAATGATCGTTGGGTTGTTATACTTGATAATGAGTCTTATTTAGTTGAAATTTTATCCACTTCTAATGAAGAGATCATAATTAATTGCGATAATACTCAGATCAAAATTTCTAGCCATTGGAGGAACGGAGACAAGTTATTTAAGGCCAGCGTTAATAATGTAGAAATAGGAGTAAATATCCGAAGCAATAATAGGTCTGGAGGATATCTATTGCAACATTCTGGGTCAGATGTCTATGCCCAAGTGCTATCTTTAAGGAATGCTGAATTATATAAATTTATGCCAAAATTAGAGAAAAATCCAAAACCAACAGAATTAACATCGCCAATTACTGGTAAAATTATTAAATTTAAAGTTTCCGAAGGCGATGAAGTAAAGGCTGGTCAAGAATTGGTGATTATTGAAGCTATGAAAATGGAAAATATAATTAGAACTGACTATGATGTTAAAATTAGAAAAATAGAATTTTCTGAGGGCGAAGTTTCGGGAGTCGGTCAAACTATAATGACTTTCGCTTAAGTTGGATAATATTTGAAGCAAAGATGATTAACTTTGAAACTGAAATCATAAAACTAAAAAAGGATCTGAACGCTGTAATCCTTTCTCACTTCTATCAAGATGAGGAGATTCAAGATATTGCTGATTTTGTCGGTGATTCTTTAGATTTATCTCGCAAAGCAACGACAACTAATGCTGATGTGATTATTCTTTGCGGGGTAAAATTTATGGCTGAAGTTGCAAAGGTTCTAAATCCCAATAAAATAGTTTTAATTCCAGATATGAATGCTGGTTGTAGTTTGGAAGAATCTTGTAATCCTGCTGAATTTGCTAAATTTAAAGAAAAACATCCTGATCATCTAATTTTAACATATATCAACTGTTCCGCTGAAATTAAAGCTTTATCAGATATTATAGTTACCTCAACCAATGCTGTAAAAATTGTTGAACAAATTCCAAAAGATCAAAAAATTATCTTTGCACCAGATAGGCATTTAGGAAGTTATATTTCTAAAAAAACAGGAAGGGACATGCTTTTGTGGCATGGAAGCTGTATTGTTCATGAGCAATTCAGCGAAAAAGAGTTAGTAAAACTAAAAACCAAATATAATAAGGCAAAAATTATTGCTCACCCTGAATGCCCAGAACATCTATTGTCTTATGCGGACCATATTGGCTCAACATCCTCCCTCTTAAAGTTCGCAACAGAAGGGGTTGGTGGTGAATTTATTGTCCTAACGGAGCCTGGCATAATACATCAGATGAAAAAAGCTAATCCAACAGGAAAATTTTATGATTGCCCAGGAATTAATCAGTCTGGTTGCGTTTTATGCAATACTTGTCCATATATGCAATTAAATAATCTTGAAAAATTATATAAAACAATGAAGAATAGGAGTAATGAAATTACTTTAAGTAAAAATTTGATAAAAAAAGCGTCGACATCTTTGGAGAGGATGCTAGAAATGTCTTAAGATTTTTACAACATTCCCAAATCATTGAATGGGAATAAGATTATATCCTACTAAACAATGGAAGGGTGGCCGAGTGGTTGAAGGCGCACGCTTGGAAAGCGTGTATGGGGGTAACACCTTATCGAGGGTTCGAATCCCTTCTCTTCCGCCAGTACTACAGTAATAATCGATTAAAATAACTCCCAAAATATTAAAAACAAACTCTATTCGAATCCTTAATAATTAAGTAATTGGGTTTGACAATTTTTGGTAACCGACCTTAATGAGTGAAGCGTGGTGTCATCCCTTATTCAGACTTGTATTGTAAGGCTTAATAAAATTTACTTAGATTTGGAGTTTTATTCTTCATTTGAAAAGATTCTAATAACTGAACCCTTGCTAATTAAGGATCAATATGATGACCCCATTTATCAAACCAAAAAAAATTTTAAACCGTAGACAGATTATTCCTTGCTTATGGTCATTGTCACTTCTGCCTGTACCAAAATTTAGGGTACGTCCAATCCATTGTATTTTTTAATAGATTATTTTTATCATAGTTAGATTTAATCATCTTGACCTCTCGCTTTATTAAATTATTAATCGCTACAAAATTATTATTTCTTATCATTTTCTGTAATTCTCTCCAATATTTCTCTGGATAATATTTTTTACTTAATGTTGTTAAGTAGGGAAAATTTTCAGGAGTAAATCCATTTTCTATATCCTCATCCGTAACCTTGTTATATCTTATTCTATTTTTCCTATCTTCACAAAGTTGGATTTGAGACAGTCCCAATATGCATCTTTTAACAAAGGACCCCTTAAAAAAATAGAAAATATTTTAAACAATATGGTAAGAAAAATTTTAGGCTGCAAAACCCCTAATCAAATGTGGAAAGGAAATATATGATTTGCTCTATTTAGACCTTAAAATTATCTTTTTAGTCCACCGCAGCCAATAAGATCAAGCGTTGTAACACCTTCTGTCGCTACTATTTCTGTCAAAGAAGTTATGATATTGAATATTGCATAATTTGTTATACCCTATTATTGGAGAGTCTACGTGTTATTATGATAAAGATTTAAATTTTTTCTGTAAAAATGTTTACACCTAAAAAACTAGCAATATCTTTGCCCCATTTCTGTTTATTTTTTAAATTTTTACTGTACTATTTTGGGTTAGGATCGATAAAAATATATGACATTCGAGGCCGCTTTGGGGCCAAAGAAAAATTTTATTAATCAATCCTTGATATAACTTGGTGCGCCCTAGTCGATTCGAACGACTGACCCACAGCTTAGAAGGCTGTTGCTCTATCCAGCTGAGCTAAGGGCGCGTAGATTACTGCGATAATTTCCACCTAAAATACTTAATTTTTAAATAAAGGATTAACACAATAATGCAAGGATAAGATAGTAAATTTGAGCAATTAAAATATCAAGATAATAATTTTATAACTTGTTTTTAAAATTTATTTTAATAAAAATATTTATAATTTAAATTAAAAATAATCTTTATTAAATCTAATGTCGAAAGAAATTAAAATTGCAATTGCGGGTCTCGGTACTATTGGTGGTGGTGTTTATAAAATTCTGATCAATGAGATTGAACAAATTAATAAAAGATGTAAAAATCCTTTAAAATTAATTGCCGTCTCAAACCTTACAAAACCAGATTTTTATCAAGATTCTGACGCAAAATTTTACAATAATTGTCTTGATTTAGTTAATAATGATGAGGTTGATGTTATTATTGAGCTAATTGGCGGTTCTGATGGCATTTCTTACAAATTAGCAAAAGCAGCTCTAGAAGCTAAAAAACACTATATCACAGCTAACAAGGCTTTAATTGCTAAACATGGCAATGAGCTTTCTAAAATTGCCGAAGTGAATGAGGTTTATCTTAATTTTGAAGCTGCCGTTGCTGGAGGTATCCCTGCCATTAAAAATCTTCGAGAAGGCCTTTCTGCCAATAAAATTGAGAAAATTATTGCCATCTTAAACGGCACCTGCAATTTTATTTTAACCAAAATGGAGAAAGAAAACCTTCCTTTTAACGAAGTCCTTAAAGAAGCTCAAGAGCTTGGTTATGCTGAGGCAGATCCAACTTTTGATATTGAAGGGATTGACACCGCTCATAAGCTGGTAATCTTGTCAGCAATTGCTCAGAATAATAAAATTGATTTTGACAATATTAGTATCGAAGGTATTACTAAAATTACTATTGATGATATTAATTTTGCCAAAGAATTTGGCTACAAAATTAAATTGGTTGGTATTTTTGAAGATTTAAATAATGGTCAAATTATGCAAAATACCTACCCTGCCCTAGTCCCTGCAGGCAGTCATATTGGCCCAATTGACGACTCTTATAATGCACTTCTAATAAAGGGTAATAATTCAGATTGGAACCTTTCCGTGGGTCGTGGTGCTGGTGAATTTCCAACTGCATCTGCTGTAATTGCAGATGTTATTGATATTGCTAATGATAGATACACTCACCCCCTTGGGGCTAAAAATTCTGATTTAGGGGTTTCAAATATCACGGATCTAAGCAGTAGAGTTGGCAAATATTACTTAAGATTTATCGCTGACAACAATCCAGATTTTATTAAAAGTCAGTTTAAAGATGATATCATTGAAAATTTTACTGCCAAAGAAGATGGTGATAAAATTATTTATGGAGTCTTTACCAAATCTATTGCTGAAAAAGAAATTTTATCATTAAAGGAAAAATTTGTTAATGACAATAATTTTATCTTCATTAGAATTGAAAATATATAATTAACATTATATCTCAACCCTCTTTAAATATAAGGATATAAATACACAAAATCATGAAAAAATTATTACTATCATTATCAGTTGCTACTCTCTTTCTAAGTATCAGCTCAGCCAACGCTTTGAATATTGCATTTATTGAAACTGACGCAATCATTGAAAAGTCAATAGCAATGAAAAAAGCAAAAGATCAAATCTTAGAGCAAAGAAAAAATTATCAGGAGGAATTATCGGCTGAAGAAGAAGATTTAAAAAAGAAAATTAAGAAGCTAGAAGATCAAAGATCTAAATTCACTAAAGATACTCTAGCCAAAAAAGAAAAAAAATTATCACAAGAAATTACCGAATTAAATCAACTCTTAAAAACTAGAAATGAAACATTGAGAGAGGTTGAGATTAAAGTTATGACCCAAATTGGAGAAAAAATGGAAGAGATTCTTAAGGATGTCAAGGAAAAAGAAAAAATTGACCTTATATTTGCTGATAAGCAAGTAATCCTATATAACAAAGAAATGGATATTAGTAACAAGGTCTTAAAAAGATTAAACACAGAATTGCCTACGGTTAAGGTTAGATTCTAATATGGGGTCGCAAAAATTTATTCACCTCTGTAACCATACCACATTTTCTCTCTGCAAGGGAGCTATTCACATTAATGACTTAGTTAAACGAACCGCGTCAGAAGAAATGCCAGCAGTTGCAATTACCGACATCTGCAATCTTTTTGGCGCTCTAGAATTTTCAATTGCTTGTAAAAAAAATAATATTCAGCCGATTATCGCCTGCGACCTACTAATTGATACTGAAGATTCAGATAGATCTAATATTTCTGATCTAGAATTAGAAGAAACTTTTAAAAGAATTATCTTAATTGCCAAAAATGATATTGGATATTTACATCTTTTAGATTTAGCTAGCGAAATTCATCTTTCTCGCATAAGGAACCTAGCGCCTCACATCAAATTATCAGAACTAAAAGAAAAATCTGAAGGCTTGATAGTGATTTGTGGCGGAGAAAAGGGTATATTAGGTAAAAATATCTTAAGAAACAACCTCTCTCAAGCTGAAAAATTAGCCGAGAAATTCAAAGAAATGTTTGTTGATAATTTTTATATTCAAATTTCGCGCCACGGAATGGGGGCTGAAAGAAAAATTGAACAAAACCTTATTGACATCGCCTACAAAACCCAAATTCCTTTGGTTGCAATTAATGACAACTACTTTCTAGATAGGTCGATGTATGAAGCTCAAGACATCCTGAGTTGCATTGGTCAAAAAAGATATTTAATTGAGGAGGATAGAGAGAAATTAACCAAAGATCATCATTTTAAATCAAGTTCTGAAATGTTAAAATTATTCTCTGACATACCAGAATCAATAGAAAATACTGTAAATATTGCAAAGAAATGTCATATTATGGCCTTTGAAAGGGAACCTACCCTACCCCACTTTCCAACAAAACAAGGCATGAGTGAGGCTGAAGAATTAGAAGAAAAATCAAAGAAAGGTTTAAAAGAAAGGTTAAAATTTAAATTTGAGATGGAAAATATCTCAGATCAAGAAAAAATTATCAAGGAGTATAATAAAAGGTTAGAATATGAACTTGGCATCATTAAAAGAATGAATTTTAGTGGCTATTTTTTAATTGTATCTGACTTTATTACTTGGAGTAAGGAAAATGATATTCCCGTTGGTCCAGGTCGCGGCTCTGGAGCTGGCTCAATTATTGCTTGGGTTTTAAAAATTACGGATCTTGATCCAATTCGATTTAGCCTCCTTTTTGAAAGATTTTTAAATCCTGAAAGAGTCTCTATGCCTGATTTTGATATTGATTTTTGTCAGGCCAGGAGGGATGAAGTGATTGATTATGTGCGACAAAAATATGGCAAAGAGATGGTGGCACAAATTATTACTTTTGGAAAATTGCAAGCAAAAGCTGCTATTAAAGATGTTGGTAGAGTTTTACAAATGCCCTATAATCAAGTTGATAGAATCTGTAAATTAATTCCCTTTAATGCTATTGAGGCTGTAACACTTAAGAAGGCCATCGAGATGGATAAGGATTTACAAAATGCTATTGAAGAGGATCATGAAATTAAAAAATTAACCGACATTGCACTCATGCTTGAGGGGGTAAATCGTCACGCCTCAACACATGCTGCTGGAATCGTTATTGGAGACAAAAAACTCAAAGAAATTGCCTGTCTTTACACTGATGACATTAATTCTATGCCAGCAATTGGCTATTCCATGAAATATGCCGAAAAAGCTGGATTGGTAAAGTTTGATTTTTTAGGTTTAAAAACCCTGACCGTTATTGATAAAGCTGTAAAATTAATCAATAAATCTCGTGGCACTAATATTAATATAGGAAAAATTCGTCTCGACGACAAGGATACTTTCGATATGCTTTCTGATGGCGATTCAATCGGTGTATTTCAAATAGAATCTTCTGGAATGAGGTCTGTTCTAAAGCAAATGAAGCCAGATAAAATTGAAGATATAATAGCTTTAATTTCACTTTATCGACCTGGTCCAATGGATAATATTCCAACCTACATTAGAAGAAAGGCGGGATTAGAAAAGGTTGAATATCCTCACCCACTCTTAGCTCAAGCTTTAGAAGAAACTTATGGTGTAATAGTCTATCAGGAGCAAGTGATGGAAATTGCTAAAATTTTAGCGGGATATAGTCTTGGGGCTGCAGATTTACTGCGTCGTGCTATGGGTAAAAAAGATAAGGATGAAATGGACAAGCAAAGACAAATTTTTATCGAAGGAGCTGCAAGAAATAATATCGATAAGAAGCAATCGGAAGAAATTTTTGACTTAGTGAATAAATTTGCTGGCTATGGCTTCAATAAATCTCATGCCGCTGCCTACGCCATGATTTCTTACCAGACAGCTTATCTAAAGGCAAATTACCCAGTAGAGTTTATTGTGGCATCAGTTAACCTTGAGGTTGATAATAGTGAGAAAATCAATAACTTCCTTCAAATGGCAAAAGATCATGGAATTAAAATTTTACCAGTTGATATTAATGAGAGTAAGGCGCTTTTTGATATAGAAATACTTTAGAAGATATTCATTGTACTTAATTAAAGT
>JGI20158J14315_10000269_pt1 | contig 37005 bp, 36 predicted proteins | sample COG_08_FD_14315 | JGI IMG/M metagenome (IMG submission 14315)
TTGAAGCCAAAGTAAGTTAAAAAAAAATTTGACAAGTACCAAATTTATCTAACCAAGAAATTGAAATACTTACCAACAGAGGGTATATTGAGAACGATTCTTGTTTAAATTGTCTGACTAGAGTTAGATGCTTCACTCANGAATCTAAGATCTTAAATTATTTAACGGGAGAGTAAATATGAAATCGATTATGATTATTTCTAGTTTTCTAGCAGCTCCATTGTTCGCAGCAAGTGGAGGAGACCTAGACGCAAATGATTACGTCGGAGTTTCTTTCTGGCTTGTAACTGCAGCGATGGCAGCAGCAACTGTGTTCTTTTTTGCAGAAAGAAGCAGTGTGGAAGGCAAATGGAAAACTTCACTAACTGTNGCTGGCCTTATTTGTGGTATAGCTTTCTGGCATTATCTCTACATGAGAGGTGTTTGGATTGATACCGGTGAGACNCCTACAGTATTCAGATATATAGACTGGTTGTTAACAGTGCCGCTTCAAATGGTTGAATTCTATTTGATATTAGCAGCTGTAACGGCTGTTGCTAGTGGACTATTTTGGCAATTGCTTCTTGGTTCATTGGTAATGTTAATTTTTGGTTTCATGGGAGAAGCTGGAATAATGGCAGCTATGCCTGCATTCGTAATTGGAATGCTAGCTTGGATATATATGATTTATGTACTGTATATGGGAGCAGGTAAAGCGGCTGTGGCAACTACGAGTGCTTCAGTGCAAACAGCTTACAACTCAATGTTATTAATCATTGTTGTTGGTTGGGCTATTTACCCTATAGGCTATGTAGCTGGTTACTTAATGGGTGCTGTAGATTCCTCTACTTTGAATCTTATCTATAACTTAGCAGACTTTGTTAACAAGATCCTATTTGGACTTGTAATATGGAAAGCGGCTATGGATGACAGACAAACAGCTTAGTTAATCTATAAAAAAGAAAGAGGGCATTAGTGCCCTCTTTTTTTATTTGAATGTCATGAATTTTTCAAGTAACTTTAACTATAAGGAGATCTTATGAAGAAATTTTACTTATTAACGGCATTGTTCTTGCCTCTTGCACTTATGGCTTATCATCACGAAGTCAATGAAACTAGTCCGAAAGAACTTGTATCTCAGGCATATGAAACATTTGCTGAAGGAGACTCGACAGCTTGGGCAAAACTCCACACAGCAGATTTAAGCTTCACTATATTTGGAGATCTGCCTCAATCAGGTATTAAGATAGGAGCGGATGCTGTAATCACAGGAGTCTTTGAAGTGATTCCAAAATACTGGCCAAAGTTTCAATTGTCTCCAATCAGTACAGTGGTTAGCGGTAATCAAGTTTTTGTTCACAATAAAATGACAGCCGATAATCTTGATTCAGAAACTATGCATGTGTTTACTATCAGAGACGGAAAGATCTCTTCTTTTACAGCATTTGAAGATACAGATTCTATGCGTAAAGCTATGGTTGAATAAGTCTAAGTTCCACAAAAAGTTCTCTTTATTCTTTGCTCTTCGAGAGGGGGTACCGCATAAGAGGAATTTTCGTCAATCTCTTCAAATGGGCGTCTTATAACTTCTATCATTTCGGCCATTTTAGAGAAATCATCATTGTAAGCTGCATCTATAACAAGTTGTACTTGATGATTCCTTGGGATATACATGGGATTCACGGATTTCATTTGATCAACTATCAGTTGCAAATCTTTCTCGTCAGTAGCTAATGCTTTTTTCCAGTCATTTAACCAAGACTCAATTTCATCTTTGTTTTTAAATTGCTCTAGGAACTTGCCAGGCTGATCTAATAACACTTCAGATAAGGATCGGAAGGTGATCGTGTAATCAGAACCACTCTCCATCATTATCTTCAGTAGTTGTCTCAGTAAATTTTGATTTTCTTTTACAGTTCCGTCTAGGCTTATCTTCTCACACATTAAATCTAGTATTCTTTGATTAGTTTCTATAGAAAAATTATCCAAGACTTCTGTTGCAAGCTCATTAGCTTTATCTGAATCTTTATCAATGAAGGCGATTAAACAACCGGCCAAAGATGCTAGATTCCATGAAGCAATACTGGGTTGATTTCCAAAGGCATATCTTCCATTTTGATCGATAGAACTAAACACCTTTCCTGGATGGTATTCATCTAGAAATGCACAAGGCCCATAATCAATCGTTTCGCCAGATATTGTAAAATTATCTGTATTCATAACCCCATGAACGAAGCCAACACTCATCCATTTTGATATAAGAATTGATTGACATGAGGCTACTTTCTTCAATAGTTCCAAGTAATGATTGTTTGTTTCTCTAATTTCTGGGAAATGTCTTTGGATGGCATAATCTGCCAATAACTTAACTTCTTCCCATTGTTGTCTTGATGCAAAATATTCGAAAGTTCCTACTCTTAAATGACTTTTGGCAACTCTTGTAAGGATTCCACCCGGTTCAAATGTATCTCTTGAAACATGTTCTCCAGTAGCCATCGCGGCTAGCGCCCTAGTGGTAGGGACATTCAAGTGGTGCATTGCTTCACTTAATATGTATTCTCTTATTACGGGACCAAGAGCAGATCTTCCATCTCCTTGTCTGGAGAACTGGGTTATTCCTGAACCTTTTAATTGAAGATCATAATTAGTATTTCTGCTTCTTACCTCGCCTAGTAGAACTGCTCTACCGTCACCTAATTCATGTACAAAGTTTCCAAACTGATGACCGGCATAATTAAGTGCAATTGGAACTGATTCAATAGGTAGAATGTTGCCTGAAAAAAAATCAATTTTTTCTTGTTCTCCTAACTTAATTCCTAGTTCGTCAGCTAAAGAATCATTAAAAGCCAGCATAGAAGGAGATTTAACCGGAGTAGGGGCTATCAACTGATAGAATTCTTCAGGTAACCCGATATAAGAATTAGATAATTTCAATTATTTTTGGGCTGAGCCCTTTGTGCATTAGAAGTTTAACCTATAAAGCTTGTAAGCTTTATTTTTATTATAAAAATTGATTTCTATAGAATCTAGCCTTTCAAGACTTAAGCCTTTATAACTATAAAATTTTTTCCTGAAAGCTTTTTGAATTTCTTGATCGCCATAATCATCAAACAAGTTTGGAAGTTCCATGGTATGAGCATCTACATCCTGTACTATTTTATTTCCTAAGTAAGGCATATCTTTAAAAATTACTAATAGTGTTCTATATTAGATTAACAAATTTATATAAAAAGAGAAACGTAAGTGAGAGTAGAGCCTTTAGAAAGATCCTTCGGTGCAAAGATATATGATTTATCTTTACCCGACTTGGAACAAAAGCAAATAAGAGAACTCTATGATTTATGGCTTGAGTATGCGCTTTTAGTTTTTCCTGGTCAGAACTTAACAACAGATCAACAGATATCTTTTGCTAAAAATTTCGGTGCGCTAGAATTTGAATTATCTCCCATCAGTAATGTAAGAAATGATGGATCTATAAGAGATGCGAATGATGACGATATCGTCAAATCTCTAAGGGGTAATATGGAATGGCATCATGACAGTACTTATATGCCTATTCAGGCCAAAGGAGCTGTCTTCACAGCGCATAAAGTCCCCTCCAAGGGAGGAGAGACAGGTTGGGCAGATATGAGAGCTGCTTACGAGGGTTTAAACCAATCCATGAAAGAAAAAATTAATGATTTATCTGCATTTCATTCTTATGAATGGAGTCAAAAGGAGAGATTTGGACATAAAGATCCTAAAGTAAGTGAGTTTAATAGTTATGGTTTTGACATTGATCCAAAGCCACTTAGACCGCTGGTAAAAGTACATGCAGAAACAGGTCAAAAGTGTCTTACTATCGGCAGACATATTTATAAGATACCTGGTATGAGTGATCAAGAAGCCCGAAACTTGGCACAAGAATTAGAAGAGTTTGCCTGCAGTAACAAAGAATGGGTTTATCATCATTCATGGCAAGAAGGGGATGCCGTTATTTGGGATAATAGGTGTTTAATGCATCAGGCCAGTATGTGGGATCTAAACGAAGGCAGGATAATGTACCACTCAAGAATCGAGGGAGATCCTATTTCTGAAGCTGCTTCTAATTATCTCTAACTAGATATCTAGCCCTTTAAAGAATGCGAAGGCAATATTTGGAAACATAATATAAGTCAGAAGCATTTCTAGATTTTTACTAATATCAGGTAGGTTATTATCTTTACATAAAGACTTTAGTTCATCTTCCATCTTATCCAATTCGCTTTCATCTAAATTCATTTCTTCTATGCCTATAGACTCAGCTTGCGCTAGAAGAGCAGAATCAATTTCTCCAGGTAATTTTCCGTATCTACCCAATATCAAATTAAGTGATTCGTTCGACAGATTTTCATATCTTCGTGAGCTCATGACATTTAAAAGCGCTTGAGCTCCTATTATTTGAGATGCAGGTGTAACCAGAGGCGGATATCCAAAATCTTTCCTCACTTTTGGTATCTCATCTTTTACAAGATCAATCTTATCTTCTTGCTTATTTGCTTTAAGTTGAGATTCTAAGTTCGATAACATTCCTCCAGGGACCTGCTTTACGAGCATTGTAGAATCCACTCCCTTAAGTCCCCCCTCAAATTCTGAGTACTTTTCTCTAATATCCTTAAAGAAAATTGACACTTCATCTAACGCATCTAAATCAAGATCAATATGTCTATCTTGGTCTTCAAAAATAGCCATCATAGTTTCTGTGGCGGAGTGACCATAGGTCATACTTAAAGAAGATATCGAAGTATCGATATTATCTATTCCTGCTTCTATAGCTTTCATGTTCGTTGCCGCTGACATGCCTGTTGTGGCATGTGTTTGCATATGGACAGGGATTGATAATGATCCTTTAAGTTCTTTGACGAGAGAGAAGGCATCAAAGGGTCGCAAAAGACCTGCCATGTCTTTAATAGCCAAAGAATCTGCACCAGCATCCTCTATCTTCCTGGCTAAATCCAACCAAGTATTTAAATCATGAACCGGACTAGTAGTGTACGCAATTGTTCCTTGTGCGTGTTTACCTATTCTTTTTACTTCTTTAATAGAGAATTCAATATTATTAAAGTCGTTTAATGCATCAAAAGTTCTGAATATTTCTATCCCATTTTCTGCCGATCTTTCAAGGAATTTAGCTACTACTGCGTTTGAGTAATGTTTATACCCAACTAAATTTTGACCTCTGATGAGCATCTGTTGAGGAGTTTTGGTGAGTAAGGACTGGAAGGTTCTTAGTCTTTCCCAAGGATCTTCATTTAGGTAACGTATGCACGCATCATAAGTTGCACCTCCCCATGTTTCTAGAGACCAATAACCAACTCTGTCTAATGCCGGCAATATTGATACTAAATCTCTTAGCGGAACTCTTGTTGCTAAGAGTGACTGAATACCGTCCCTTAGAACGACTTCAGTAACACCAACTTTTTTTGACGACTCCATGTATTGCCCAGTTTATTTTCTCCTAGGGTATCTTATCTTTTATTGGGGCTTATCGATAGAAAAGTTATTATTGATCCAGTCTCCAAATCCTCCGCTCATAGACAATACGTTTGTGTAACCCATTTTTTGTATATTCTCCCCAGCTAAGGCTGATCTAAATCCACCCTGACAATAAAGTACAATTAATTTACTTTTATCATCAATAACTTTTCCTATATCTCTCTCTATAACACCCTTCCCTAAATGTATGGATCCGCTTATATGCCCATCAACCCATTCTCTATCTTCCCTTACATCTACCAGGTAAAAGTCCTTAGATTCTTCTTGCATAGCTTTTACTTGGTATACGTCACATTCTCCTATTTTTTGAAGAGATGATTCCACAAGTTCTAAAAAATTTAAGTCATGATTTTTCATATTTTCCTCTATTAAGGTAAATTTAATTTTTCCAGATGATTTCTTATATAAATCGGTTTATTTGTAGTGATCGAGTCTATTCCCTTTCCTAAATACAACTCGGCTTGTTTTCTTGAATTCACTGTCCAGACATGGGCACTTTTATTTATTTTATTTAAAGATTTAATTAGATCTCTATTTAAATCTTGATGGTTCTGAGCGCCGACTCCATCTGCTTTAATCTTTTTTACTAAATTTGAAAGCTTAGCCATATCTATTTTATTACGCTCAAAGGCTATCAATAAATTACATTTAATCTGAGGAACACTTTTCTTAATAGTCTCTATGACTTCTGAATAAAAGGATATGACTGTAATTTGATTCATGTCTACATGACTATCATTAATTTCTTTTAAGAGAAAAGGAACAATCTCTTCTTTGGTTTTTACTTCAATAAAGAGCTCTTTATTAATCGGAAGGAGCCTTAATACTTCTTTTAGTTCAGGTATTCTCTCATTTTTCCAAGATGCCCCAAACCAACTGCCACAGTCTAATTTTTTTAATTCATTGAGGGTTGTTTCACCAATTACTTTCTCTGTGCCTGTTGTCCGTAGGGTGCTTTTATCATGATGACATACGATATGATTATCTGCAGTAAGTCTGATATCAATTTCAATCCCATCAGCTTTTTGAAAGAAGCCTTCTTTTATAGATGCAATAGTATTTTCGGGTGCATCATCAGATGCACCGCGATGAGCGATAATTTTAGTTTTTAATCCCAGGTTAAAGCGCCACCTGTTTGATATTCAATTACTCTTGTCTCAAAGAAGTTTTTCTCTTTTCTCAAATCCATAATTTCAGACATCCAAGGGAAAGGATTTTCTGCGTTAGGAAATTCTTCAGGAAGACCAATCTGCACCAGTCTTCTATTTGCAATATAGTTAAGATACTCTTCCATCATGCTTGAATTCATTCCCAGAACTCCTTTTGGCATAGTGTCTCTTGCATAGTCTATTTCTAGCTGCATACCTTGTAGTATCATGCTTGCTGCCTGATCCTGCATTTCTTCATCCCACAAATGAGGATTCTCTAGTTTTATCTGATTGATAACATCAATACCGAAGTTTAGATGCATAGATTCATCTCTGAGAATATATTGAAACTGTTCAGCGGTTCCATTCATCTTATTCCTTCGCCCCATAGAGAGGATCTGAGTAAAGCCACAATAGAAGAATAGACCTTCCAAGACACAATAGAATCCTATTAAGTTTCTGAGTAGTTTCTTATCTTGCTCGGGTGTACCTGTTTGGAAAGAAGGATCGTCAAGCTCTTTTGTAAATTCAAGTGCCCAAGACGCTTTTCTTGCAACCGAAGGTACTTCTCTATACATATTAAATAATTCCGCTTCATCCATTCCAAGCGACTGTATAACATATTGATAAGCGTGTGTGTGGATCGCTTCCTCAAAGCTTTGTCTCAAGAGATATTGTCTGCATTCTGGATTGGTAATATGTTTATAAACAGAAAGGACTAAATTGTTTGCTACCAACGAATCTGCAGTTGAAAAGAACCCCAAACTCCTCATGACGATTTTTCTTTCATCTTCCGACAAACCATCTTCGCTTTTCCAAAGCGCTATGTCTGCTGTCATATTTACTTCTTGAGGCATCCAATGATTAGCACACCCGTCTAGATATTTTTGCCACGCCCAGTCATACTTAAAAGGTACAAGCTGATTAACATCTGCCTGGCAGTTGATCATCGCTTTTTCATCTACACTTACTCTGGAAGCTGATCCTTCTAGGGCCTTTTCTCCACTGGCTTGATCAAATTGTGCAACTGCTTTTTTTGCCCTCTCTAATCTATCGGACAAGGTCCCTGTCTCTAGATTTACTTTGATTTCTGGTTGCACATGTTCTGCTTCTTCTGTCACTTCTGGTGTAGGTTCTGATGAAGTAAGTTCTTGCTTTTTTTGTATAGTCGCAGGACTTACTTTGTTTTCTTTTGTTTCGAATTCATCCCAACTTAACATTTTTTTCTCCTTAGTTTATTGGCAGGCATCACAGTCTGGATCTGTAATAGAGCAAGCAGAGGGCAGGGGTGCTGCCGATGTTGCCTGAGCTACTGGTTCTGCAGAAACTGCATTTAGTTCGCCTGTTGATATTGTTGATTTCTCAGAGGTTGTTGCACCTTTTGATCTTAGATAATAAGTCGTTTTGAGACCTCTGAGCCATGCCATCCTGTACATGATGTCTAACTTCTTACCATTAGGTTCATTAATATATAGATTCAACGATTGACTTTGATCTATCCATTTTTGTCGTCTGCTTGCTGCATCTATTAACCATCTAGGTTCTATTTCGAATGCTGTAGCATAAAGTTCTTTTATATCTTCTGGAATTCTAGAGATTCCTCCTAAGCTTCCATCGTAATATTTTAAATCGTTTATCATGACAGCATCCCAAAGACCTAACTCTTTTAGTTTTTCTACCATTGGAATATTGGTAACAGTAAATTCTCCGGAGAGGTTAGATTTCACATAAAGATTTTGGTAGGTTGGTTCTATAGATTGAGAAACACCTGTTATATTAGCTATCGTGGCAGTAGGTGCTATTGCCATGACATTTGAGTTTCTTATACCTTGAGTTTTGACTGTTTCTCTTAAGGTATCCCAGTCCATTGTTGAGCTTTCGTCTTGTTCTAGATAATCATCACCTCTGCTTTCTTTAAGCAGTTTGATTGAATCCAGAGGCAAGATACCTTGGCTCCACAAAGAACCTTCAAATGAGCTGTAAGAACCTCTTTCTGCTGCTAGATCACTTGATGCTTTGATTGCGTAGTAACTAACCATTTCCATAGATTTATCAGCGAACTCCACCGCTTCCTGAGAGGCATAAGGTGTTCCAATCATATAGAGTGCATCATGAAAGCCCATGATCCCTAATCCTATAGGTCTATGTTTCATGTTTGATGTTTCTGCTGCCTTTACAGCGTAGTAGTTAATATCAATCACGTTATCTAGCATTCTTATAGCGGTATTGATTGTTCTTTCTAGCTTGTCTTCATCTATGGCTCCATCTTTAAGGTGGTGGGTCAAATTAACAGACCCTAAATTACAGACCGCTATTTCCTCTTGGCTTGTATTTAGTGTTATTTCTGTGCACAGGTTAGACGAGTGAACTACGCCCACGTGTTGTTGTGGTGATCTTAGGTTGCAAGCATCTTTAAATGTTATCCAAGGATGTCCGGTCTCAAAGACCATAGATAGCATCTTTTTCCATAACTCTTTTGCTTCTATTTTTTTGTAGAAGTCTATTTCTCCTGTTTGTGTTTGAGCTTCATACTCTTCATATTTCTTTTCGAACTCTAGTCCATATAAGTCGTGCAGGTCAGGAGTGTCGCTTGGAGTAAAGAGCGTCCATTCTTTGTCTTCTGATACTCTTTTTAGAAAAAGATCAGGTACCCAGTTGGCTGTATTCATGTCGTGTGTTCTTCTTCTGTCGTCTCCTGTATTCTTTCTGAGCTCAACAAACTCTTCTATATCAACATGCCAGGTTTCTAAATATGAGCATACTGCCCCTTTTCTTTTTCCTCCCTGGTTTACTGCTACTGCTGTGTCATTAACTACTTTCAAGAACGGCACTACACCTTGAGATTTACCATTTGTGCCTTTGATTTGAGATCCTAGGCCTCGCACTGGCGTCCAGTCATTTCCGAGTCCTCCTGCCCATTTTGATAGCATCGCATTGTCTTGTATTGCTCCATAGATACCATGTAAGTCATCTGGCACAGTAGTAAGATAACAAGAAGAAAGTTGTGAATGTTTTGTCCCTGCATTAAAGAGTGTTGGCGTTGAGCTCATGTAGTCAAAGCTTGATAATAGATTGTAGAACTCTATTGCTTTCTCTTCTCTTTGTTCTTCTCTTAATGCCAGCCCCATGGCTACCCTCATGAAAAAAACCTGAGGAAGTTCATATCTCAGTTCATCATCATGAATAAAATATCTATCGTAGAGAGTCTGAAGGCCAAGGTAGGTAAAGTTACCATCTTTCTCTGATTTGATTGCGTTTCCTAGCTTTTCTATATCCATTTCTAGAAGTTCTTTATTCAGGATATCGTTCTCTATTCCTTTTGCTATAAATCTTCTNAGAGCCTCAGGATATAGAGANTNCATCTCTTGTTGTGTGGCTAGTGGTTGCATTCCCAGATAAGTNAATGCCTCAGTTCTAATNTTATCTTGAAGGATTCTGGCTGTTACGTAAGTATAGTTTGGTTCTTTTTCTACCAGTGTTCTCGCTGTCATTACGAGCGATGTTTTTACATCCTCTATCGATACTCCGTCATATAAATTTTTATTTGCTTCATCTATGATCATTTGAGGGTCTGTTCCCTCTAGTCCTTCACATGCCTCTCCTACCATTCTGTTGACTCTGTCCATATCGAGAACATCTTCTTGGCCATCCTCTAGTATCACTTTGTAGCCTTTCTCTTCTTTGTCCTCTGCTTTTACCTCTTGTTTTCTTGCTTGCTTTCTTTCTTCTCTATATAAAACATAAGATCTAGCAACCTTTTGTTCACCTGATCTCATAAGTTCTAGTTCTACCTGGTCTTGTATCTCTTCGATATGTAGAGTTCCTCCTGAGGGCATTCTGCGTGTAAATGTTGTTGTTACTAAATTTGCTAATTCATTAACTTCGTTATGTATTCTTGTTGAGGCCGCCGCCGCTCCTCCTTCTACTGCCAAGAAAGCTTTTGTTATGGCTATTGCTATTTTTTCTGCATCATACGATACGACGGAACCATTTCTTTTGATGACTCTCATTTGGCCTGGAGCAATGGCTGGTTTGGGCTGTTCTTGTTCTGTTTGTGTTGTTTTTTGTATTTTTTCTTGTGATTGTGAGGTAGATTCCATTTTTTCCTTCCCTTTTCAGTTTTCTTCTATTTTTGAAGATATCCCTACATATTGTGTCTGTTTTTAATAATAGACACAAGATACTGTGTTTTTATACAAAACACAATACTATAAACATACAAATTTTCTGTTAATTTGCTGTGGATAAGTTTTTAGTAACTTTGTTTTTTGTATACTGCTCTCTTATGGTTAATAAGAAAGATAAAATTATATCCATAGATCAAGGTACTTCCAGTACCCGATCTGTTTTGTACGATGAAAATGGTCATCTTGTTGATGCAGTTCAGGAAGAGTTTGAACAAATTTTTCCTGATGATGGATGGGTTGAGCATAATCCCGAGCATATCTGGGAATCTGTATTATCCACACTTAAGGCTTTAGTAAAACGAAATGGATTAAACCCTGAGGAAATTGCATCTATTGGAATAACTAATCAACGCGAGACTACAGTTATATGGAATAAAAATACTGGGCTTGCAATTTATAATGCCATTGTTTGGCAGGATAGAAGGACATCTAAATTCTGCGAGGAGTTGGCTTCTTACGAAAACCTTATTCACCAAAAAACAGGATTGATGATTGACCCTTATTTCTCTGCTACAAAAATTAATTGGTTGTTAAGAAATATTGAAGGGGCTAAAGCACAAGCTAAAAATGGTGATCTTTTATTTGGGACTATAGATTCTTTTTTAATCTGGAAAATGACTGAGGGCAGAAGTCATAAGACAGATATCACAAATGCATCCAGAACTATGCTTTTCAATATAGAAGAGGAAAGATGGGATCCTCAATTATTAGAGTTATTTGACGTTCCTCCTATTATCCTCCCTGAAGTCTGTGAAAATGTATCTAATTTTGGGTCTACTACTATATTGGGTGGAGAAGTTAGTATAGGAGGAGTGGCAGGAGACCAGCAAGCTGCATTAATAGGCCAATGTTGTTTTAATCCAGGCGATGTAAAAAGTACTTATGGAACGGGTTGTTTTATGATTGTTAATACTGGTGAAGAAGCAATTTATTCTGAAAATAGGCTTCTTACAACAATAGGCTACAAAATCAATGGAAAGACCACGTTTGCGCTTGAAGGCAGTATATTTGTAGCAGGATCTGCCGTTCAATGGCTAAGGGATGGTTTAGGGATGTTNGAGGATTCTTTTGAGACAGAAGCACTCTCCAAAGCTGCTGATGAAGACTCAAAAGTACTTGTAGTTCCAGCATTGACGGGACTAGGTGCTCCTTATTGGGATGCAGAAGCAAGAGGCGCAATATTCGGTTTAACAAGAGATACGGGCAAAGAAGAAATAACTAAAGCAACTCTGGAATCTATAGTATTTCAATCAAAAGATTTAGTGGAAGCAATGAAAGCAGATAATGCTAGTTTCCAAAACTTGATGATAGATGGCGGAATGGTAATCAATGATTGGTTTTGTCAAAAACTTTCTAACGTGCTTGAAGTAAAAGTAAAAAGACCTGAAATTATTGAAACCACTTCCTTAGGTGCTGCTTTTTTGGCCGGATTAAGTTCAGGAATTTTTGAGGATTTTGAGTCCTTAAATAAATCTAAAAAAATAGAAAAAACCTTCGTTGCAAGAGAAGAAGATCATAGATACTTGGAGTGGAAGGAAGCAGTGAAGAAGGTTTTAACTTAAATTTAATTGAGCAACTCTATCAGAAGCCCTTTTTGGACATGTAGCCTATTTTCGGCTTGTGTAAATACTCTGCTTCTAGGATCTGCAAAAATATTTTCAGAAATTTCCTGTCCTCTTATAGCAGGAAGACAATGTAAGAAAATTACATCTTCTTTTGCCTGATCAAGTAGGGACTCATTGACTTGATAGTCCAGAAATGCAGCTTGTCTTCTAGCGGCTTGTTTTTCATCTCCCATGGACACCCAAACATCTGTAGATATAACATCACTGTTTGCAACAGCTTCTTCTACAGAGGTGGTGAAATGAACATTTGGTAAGTTTAGTGATTCTTTTGGACTGAATTCATCAGGACAAGCAATCCAAAGATCGAAATCGAATAATTCAGCAGCCTGAGCATAGCTAAAGCATACATTGTTATAATCTCCACACCAGGCAACTTTTTTTCCTTTTATAGATCCTTTTTCTTCATAGTAAGTCATTAAGTCCGCCAGTATTTGGCAAGGATGAGATTTATTGCTTAGTCCGTTTATAATCGGGACCGAAGAGTTTTTAGCAAAATCAAGTTGAGTTTGATGATCTAATGTTCTTAGAACTAAACCATCTAGCATTGAGCTTAAAACTTTTGCAGTATCTTCGATGGGCTCTCCTCGTCCTAATTGCAGATCATTGGTAGAAAGAAAGCTAGCCTTTCCTCCTAGATGCGTCATACCCACTTCAAATGATACTCTTGTTCTTGTAGAAGATTTTTCAAAGATTAGCCCAAGAAATTTACCTTTCAGGATTTCAGAATATTTATTATTACCTTTGAGGCTAAGCGAATTTTCGATAATACCTTCTAGCTCATCTAGATTGAGATCGTTTATATCTAAGAAGTGTTTATTCATAGGTTTAAAAAAAAGAGCACGACTATATAGATTATCGTACATTTAAGCAATTAATGGTAAGCTTCTCATCTTCTTAAAAACCCACAAAACTTATGCAAAATTATACCGTCAGACCGTTCAGCAATATTGCCCAAATCGGACTAGAAAAGCTTGAAGGAACTCAGTGTCATTTAGACGAAGCGACAGACAGTCCTGATGGAATACTAGTAAGAAGCACTAAGCTTAATTCTGAGCACCTTTCTGACAACCTTAAAGCAATATCAAGAGCCGGAGCAGGTGTAAATAATATCCCTGTGGATTCATGCACAGAAAAAGGTATTGTTGTGTTCAATACACCTGGAGCAAATGCAAATGCAGTAAAAGAATTGGTCCTTGCGGGTCTTATGCTTTCTTCAAGAAATGTTTTTGCGAGTATCGATTTTGTGAATAATCTTTCAGATAAAAAGGAAATGAGCGAACTCGAGCCTTTTCTTGAAAGCAATAAAAAACAGTTTAAAGGCAACGAGCTAGCTGGTTCAACATTAGGTGTAGTGGGGCTTGGCGCAATAGGTTCAAAAGTTGCAAGAATGGGAGTTGCCTTAGAAATGGATGTTATAGGATTCGATCCAGCATTGTCCGTTGAGGCGGCATGGAAATTACCAAGTCAAGTGACTCCAGCTTCCTCTATCGAAGAATTATTCAAGGCTAGTGATTATGTTTCTATCCATATTCCGGCTCTTCCAAGTACAGCAGGCCTTATAAATGCTGATTTATTTAAAGAGGCTAATCAATTATCTCTACTAAATTTTGCTCGACATGAGGTCGTAAATACTAATGATGTATTGGAGTATATAGAGAAAGGTAATCTAAGAAACTTCATAACTGACTTTCCAACTCCTGAGCTTATTCAAAGAGCAAATGAAGAAAAGGATGTAATCCTATTGCCTCATATTGGCGCAAGTACAGCACAAGCTGAAGAGAACTGTGCGGTCATGGCAGTAAATCAGATAACTGATTTTCTAGAAACTGGCAATATAAAGAACTCTGTAAACTTCCCAAATGTTAAGCTCAATAGTTCTACTGACTATAGGATTAGCATTATTAATAAAAACGTTCCGGCTATGATTGGACAAATTGCTACAGCACTCGGTGATTTAAATCTCAACATTGCAGAGATGACAAATGTAAGTAGAGGAGACATAGCCTACAATCTGATTGACATAGAAAATGCTGTAGATGAAAACTCCATTTCCAAGCTAGGCGAAATAGAGAATGTCATTAGCGTCAGGCTGATAAAGTAATGATTTAAGTTATTGTTTTTACTATTCATTATAGAAATTTAAATATTTTATATAGTCAAAATATTTTTAATCTTCATTATTTACGCACAGTTTTTGTGCCTTTTGTCTTAGAATCCAAATAAAAGATTTATCCAATCTAGTTTTCCTAAAGTTTTTTATTAAATATGTTAAGTAATTGTTTTTATTGATTTTTTTTTAAGTGTTTGAAATTTGATCAATCTGCTCAAACCTAACTATTCTTCACATAAAAGAAAATTACACAAAGTTATCCAAAGACTTATCCACAGAAATTGTGGATAAAATTTTTAAGATAAATTTTCCAATTCTTCAATAATATATTCATAATAATCCACAATGACATTTCCTTTAAATAACCAATTAGATATTGATATTTCGTGGCTAAATGAGCTGAAATCTGAACTCCAGAAGCCTTATATGAATAACCTAAGAGATTATCTAATTGAAGAAAAATCAGCAAATAAGATTATCTATCCCTCTACTGAAAATATTCTTGCTGCGTTGAAACTGACTCCTTTGGACAAAACAAAAGTAGTGATTTTGGGTCAAGATCCTTATCACGGAAGTGGACAAGCTAACGGTTTAGCATTTTCTGTTGCCAAAGATATTGCAATACCCCCATCGCTGAGTAATATTTTTAAAGAAATTAAAAGCGATCTTAATATTAATGCTCCTAATAATGGAGACCTTACTTTTTGGGCTAATCAAGGAGTTCTTTTGCTTAATTCTGTTTTGACGGTAGAAAAGAGCTCACCCGCTTCTCATGCCAATAAAGGATGGGAAGAATTTACCAACAGAATCATAGAAATATTAAATGTTAAGCAAGATATTGTCTTTCTTTTATGGGGTAATTACGCTCAAAAGAAGGGGTCAATAATAAACCAGAAAAGGCATAAAGTTTTAAAGGCGCCACATCCTTCTCCTCTCTCAGCTCATAGAGGTTTTTTTGGCTGTAGGCATTTTTCTAAAGTAAATGAATACCTTCAAGATCAAGGAAAGACTAGGATAAAATGGACAGAACTTAGGTGAGTGTATTAAATTTCAAATTCCTCATCCTTAAAGTTTTTATTCATTGAAAGAAGGTAGTGATAAAGACCATCATTCTCAACAGAAGAAAGAATCAGTCCTATGTTGATGTTGTTAGAATTAATAATTTTTGAAGAAGTTGGTAGATGTTTTTTAGATGACTTGACCATTAATTGAGGAATTTTCTTAGCCCTATAGTGCATCCGAGCAACTATTTCTTGGCCTGTATAACACCCTTTCTCGAAATCAACTCTCGAAGATAAATGATAACCAAGCTCATGGGGAGTGAATTGACCAGTCGTGTCCATAGATATTTCAAAGTTTTTATTATTGATTTCATCAAGATTCCATAATTGAATGTTATCTGTTGAGCCTTGGTTAAAAATATCTTCGCCCTCAATTGCAAGCAAATGGTAATTTTTATCCAAATAATGGATTCTTAAAAAGGACTGATAGTTTTGTAATGATTTTTTTAGATCTGTTTCAGGAAAATTTTCCAATAATTCATTCTCTTCGATGGCATAAAACTTAAAATCATCTCTACAGTTCAGCTTAACATCGTAAAAAGGTTGATACTTTCCAAGAATCGTACTTGTGGTATTCATGACTTCTTTATCACCAATTAGGTAATATCCTTCGTCTTGAACTTTAGGAATAACACAAAAAGAACTCACAACCCTTCCTTTAATATCGCAGATGGCACCAATTTCAGAATTGATTTCTGATATTTTATCCATGTCTGAAGTTATTTGACCTTGAAGAAGTTGAAATGATCCTTCACCATTTAATTCAAGTATGCTCAAATACTCAAGTCTTATTAAACGTTTTACATCCACCTTTTTATTATAAAGGAATTATTTTGAATGAATTAGAGAAAAAAATATTATGGCAATGCAGAAGAGGCCTTTGGGAACTCGATGCTATCCTAGTCCCGTTTGTAGAAAAGAATTTTAGTGCTCTATCAAACGAAGAAGTAGAACTGTTTAGAAACTTATTATCATACGAAGATATAGATATGTTTGATATTCTTGTTAACAAGAAACCCTTTGAGGATGAAAGCTTAAAGGAAATTATAAATAGAATTATAGACTTTCATAATGCAAATTCTGGAGGCATTGTTTGATATTAATAGCTGATTTAGGAGCTACTAATGCCAGGTTTTGTATAACCGAGGATGGCAACTCTTATTCTAATCAAGCCATTTATCCTATAAATTCTTATGAAGGACTGGAAAAGCTCTGTAGTGCTTATCTTGCTAGCCAAGACCTAGTAGGTATCCAAAAAGCTGTTATTGGAGTAGCAGCTCCTATAACTGGAGATATTGTCAATTTTATTAATACTAACCTTAAATTTAGTATTCAAAATTTAAGAAATGAACTTTTTTCTGACGGCTTGATTGTTGTAAATGATCTGGCCCTTCAAGCTAATGCTTTGTTTGGTATTGATGAAAAGAATTTATCCTATATAGGAGAAAAAAAAATCAATGAGTTGCCCAAGATTCTTGTCTCTCCAGGTACAGGGTTAGGATTAGCAGGCATTGTGAGGGATACGGTCATTGCAACAGAAGCAGGACATATTAATATTTCAGATACAATAGTTAATCAAGATCTCAAAAGCATTATAGATAGGTTCTCTAAAGAGAATTCAAGGGCACCTACTTACGAAGATTTTCTATCCGGTAAAGGTATTATTTATTTCTATGAATCACTTTTTGGTTCATCAAATATAGAATTATCAAGCGAAGCAATCCTGTTAGGGCGAAAAGATGATAACTGCTTGGAAGTTATAAATTTACTGAATTACCTTTTAGCCTCTTACTTAAGATATGTCACTTTAGTCTGGGGTTCAACGGGTGGAGTTTTTCTTTCAGGTTCTATCGTTAAATCCCTTGTGTTACAAGAAGATTATAGTGATTTTAGGAGCACGTTTGAAGATAGTGACACAATGAGCATTGTTCTTCAATCCACCCCTTTAGCGATAGTCACCTTAGAAGATATAGGATTTGTAGGCGGCATGGAAATAGCAAAAAAGTTAATTAACTAAAGAACTTTTTATGAATCTAGTAGTCTATTAACAGTGAGAAAAAAAAAGGAATCCAATAAAGATATAGACATAGCTCTAGTAAGAAGAGCTAGGGCTGGAGACTATAGGGCTTTTGATCTTTTGGTTGTCAAGTATCAATCTAGGCTTATTTCTTTAGCTTTTAAATTTTCTAAAGATTTACAAGTAGCAGAGGATATTGTTCAAGACTCATTAATAAAATCTTTTAAATCTTTAGACTCTTTTAGGGAAGATAGTTCATTTTATACTTGGGTTTACAGGATCACGGTAAATACTTCTAAAAATTTTTTAGTTTCTAAAAAAAGAAAAGATGAATTACTAGCATCCGATATGCATGAAGATGGATCTTTAGATCTTAATTCAATAGAAACTGATAATCCAGAAAGCCTTTTAAAGGCTAGTGAACTAAAAGATATTTTAACTTCTACCTTGAACCAGCTTGGAGAAGATACTAAAACTGCTTTAACTTTAAGAGAATTTGATGGATTGAGTTATGAGCAAATATCGGAAATAGTTAATTGTCCTGTAGGGACTGTCAGATCAAGAATTTTTAGAGGTAGAGAGATTTTAGAAAAGGCTATAAAGAAATATAAAACAGAAGATAGATCCCTTCTCACAGGAGCTAAATCATGAAAGGAAATAATATTATGAAAGAAAAAATTTCTGCCCTTGCAGATGGCGAGCTTTCAGACTTTGAAACTAGAAGGGTGTTGAATGAGATTTCATCAAATCCAGACTATAGAGAATTTTGGAGAAGTATCCAACTAACCAAGCAAGCCCTAGAAGATGACGATAGCGAGGTTATTGGTAGGGATTTATCTCAAGAAATTTATAATAAATTGAATAAAACTAAACCTGAAGAAGTGCACGAAGAACCAAAATCAAAGTACCTAATGGCCAAATATGTAGCAGTTTCTTGCTTGGGTTTTATAGCTGCCATTTCTTATACCTTTCTTCCTGAAGCTGAAATTTCTTTCTCAGAAAAAGCCTCAGACAGAATAGTCAGGGCTATCGATAGCCCGCAGGCAATGGAAGTCTTGAATAACTCTGTATCAGAATTGAATGTCGAGCTTCAGGATTTTCAGAGTAATGCTACTGGTACCCTTGCTAGCTATAAGGATCCGGGCTCTGGCGAAACTTTCAAAGTAAGCTTGTATCCAATTCAAGAAGTAAATAAAATGAACATTACTGGCGCTACTAAAATATCTTATATAAAATCTAAAGATAAAATTTACGTTCTTTCTGTTACTGGCAGTCTTTCTCCTGACAAAAAGAATCAAATTCTTCAAAGAGCAAACTTTTTTGCCGATCAACTAAATAAATAATATATGACTAACTACAAAATATTCTTGGCAATTATCTTTTTGTCTTTTTTTGGGCAATCTCAATCTAGAGACCTNCCAAATTTTGCAAGTTTAGCTGAAGACGCTTCCCCAGGTGTAGTTAATATCACCAGTACTAAGACTGTTAAGAATAGAAATTCATATGGTCGTGGCCTAGGAGATCCAAGATATGATGAGTTCCTGGAAAGATTTTTTGGTCAACAACCAAGACCCTCAACACCGCGCCAGGATACAAGGCCTGTCGTGTCTACTGGCTCTGGTTTTTTCATTTCAGCAGACGGTTTTTTACTAACAAATAACCATGTGGTGGAAGATGCTGATGAGATAACAGTCAGTCTGGGAGATAGAAGGGAGTTTAAGGCTGAAGTCATAGGAACAGATGAAAGATCAGATGTAGCTCTTCTGAAAATAGATGCAGAAGATCTTCCTTTCTTAAAGATAGGTAACTCAAAGCAATTAAAAGTAGGAGAATGGGTTGTAGCTATAGGATCACCATTTCAATTAAGGTTTTCTGTTACTTCAGGAATTGTTAGTGCTAAAGGGCGAAGCATTCCTAATGGTTCTGATTCAACTTACGTACCTTTTATACAAACCGATGTTGCCATTAACCCGGGTAACTCTGGAGGGCCTCTATTTAATCTAGATGGTGAAGTAGTGGGGATAAATTCTCAAATTTATACTCGATCTGGAGGGTATATGGGTGTTTCTTTTGCCATCCCTATTGACTATGCAATCGATGTTGCAGATCAATTAAAAGAAAAGGGCTATGTTGCAAGAGGTTGGTTAGGAGTTAGCATACAAGAAATAAATAGTGAACTTGCTGAGGCGCTTGAAATGGATGTGCCTAAAGGTGCATTAATATCTCAAATTATCAACGATAGTCCTGCAGAAAAATCAGGTTTGAAAGAAGAAGATGTAATTTTATTCTTTGATGGAGAGGAAATATTTTATTCTTCAGATTTACCTCTAACAGTGGGTTCGATTAAGCCAGGTTCCGAAGTCAATGCAATGGTCTTGCGTGATGGAAAGAAAAAAACACTTAAGGTCACGGTAGGTGAGTTACCCAAAGACCCCTCCATGGCTTTCAATGATACACAACAAAACACCCTAGGTATTACTGTGGAAAATCAAACAGATGAAGGGCAGAGCTCTTTTGTAGCCGGAGTCAAGGTTACGTCTGTCGATCCAGAAGGTATAGCTTATGCCTCAGGAATAAGAAGAGGTGATATTATTTATGCATTAGCTAGATCAAAAACCTCTAATGTTAATGAGTTTACAGATGTATTATCTAACTTAGATATGGAGAGAAGCACCACAATTGGTGTCTCAAGAAACGGAAATAAGAGAATTCTCAGCTTAAATTTGTCAAAATAGTATTCTTAGCTCAACAATCGCTAAGGCTTAGTCGATGAATATAAGAAATTTCTCAATAATCGCCCATATTGATCATGGTAAATCAACCCTTGCGGATAGGATCATAGAACTTTGTGGCGGCCTTTCTGATAGAGAAATGACCTCTCAGGTTCTTGATACTTTAGAACTAGAAAAAGAAAGAGGAATTACCATAAAGTCCCAAACAGTTAACTTAGAATACAAGGCTGAAGATGGTCAGCTTTATCAATTTAATCTCATCGATACTCCTGGCCATGTTGATTTTTCTTACGAGGTTTCAAGATCGCTTTCGGCGTGCGAAGGTGCAATCCTTCTGGTTGATGCTTCTCAAGGTGTAGAGGCTCAGACTTTATCTACTTGTTATAACGCCGTAGAAGAAGGCTTAACCATAATTCCTGTTTTAAATAAAATTGATTTGGCTCAATCAGACCCTGAAAGAATAAAAAAAGAAATAGAAGAAATTATTGGCGTCGATGCTTCAGAAGCACCTTCTATTAGTGCAAAGAATGGCACGGGCATTAAAGAGGTTCTTGAACAGGTAGTTAAGTTAGTACCATCTCCAAAAGTAAGCACCGAAGAGCCTTTACAGGCTTCGATTATAGATTCTTGGTTTGATAATTATTTGGGAGTTGTGTCCTTAGTTAGGGTCGTTAAAGGAAAAATATCTAAGGGTGAAAAAATAGAAATATACTCAAAACAAGAAACTCATACGGTAGATAAAATTGGTGTTTTCACTCCAAAGATACAAGATCTTGATGTGCTTTATTCTGGTGAAGTTGGATTTATTTGTGCCAGTATTAAGGAAATAAGAGGCGCTCCTGTAGGAGACACAATAATAAAAGCCAATTCTGGAACACTCAACCTTGAGGGCTTTCAGGAGGTTAATCCCCAAGTCTATGCTGCATTGTTTCCTCAAAGCTCAGATGATTTTGAGGCATTCAGAGAGGCTTTGGAGAAATTATGCTTGAATGATGCTTCACTGCAATACGAACCTGAACATTCAGAAGCATTAGGAGCTGGGTTTAGGTGCGGGTTTTTAGGGACCTTACATATGGAAATTATTTCAGAAAGACTCAATAGAGAATATGGTATGGATCTTATTGCAACAGCTCCAACTGTTGCTTATGAAGTGATCTCTACTGATGGAGACGTAAAAAGAGTTGAAAATCCAAGTGCTTTGCCCGAAACATCTAAAATAAAAACCATTCTAGAGCCAATAGCCAGAGCAAATATCCTTGTTCCCGATACTTATATTGGTTCTGTTATGAAATTATGCAACGACAGGCGAGGAAAACAAATTAATATGAGATATGTTGGGGGCCAAGCAGAGTTATCCTACGACATACCATTGAGTGAAATTGTTGTCGATTTTTTTGACCGTTTAAAATCTGTAAGTAAAGGTTATGCTTCTCTGGATTACGCTCTTGATAGATATGAAGAGTCAGATGTAATTAAATTAGATGTGCTACTAAATGGAGATAAGGTTGATGCTCTGGCTTACATGGCACATCGATCGGTAGCAAATTCAAAAGGCATTCAATTTACTGAAGCATTAAAAGAGGTTATTCCTAGACAGCAGTTTGATGTCGCTATTCAAGCTGCAATAGGAGCAAAGATCATATCTAGACAAACTGTTAAGGCTTATCGCAAAGATGTAACTGCTAAACTCTATGGAGGTGACGTCACAAGAAAAATGAAACTTCAGAAAAAGCAAAAGGCTGGTAAGAAAAGAATGAAAAATATCGGAAGAGTAGAAGTGCCTCAAGATGCATTTTTATCTGTTTTGAGGGTCAAGGACTAATATGCTAGACACTGGAATCATTTTTTCTTTGTTAATTGAATCTTTCTTCTTTATCCTTTGGATTAAGTTCACAAGAAGCGGAGAGTCTAGATCGCGAGACATAGTTAGCGGAGCAATGTTCTTAATAGCTCTGTTTATTTTGTATAGAATCTTTAAATTGAATCTAGATTTTGGGTTAGTGCTTGCAATAGCTACTTTAATAGCTGCTTTATCATGGATTTTAGGAAGGGTAATAAAACTCGATGACCTAAGAACAGAGAGTAAATCTTATTTTTTTATACTACTGGTCATAACCTGCATACGATCTTTTGCATACGAACCATATCAGATTCCAAGTAGATCTATGGTTCCTGGACTGCAGGTAGGTGATTTTGTGCTTGTTAACAAACATGCCTATGGGTTGAAGTTTCCAGGCACTAATTACTTATTAACTGAATTGAGTCCTCCGAACAGAAATGATGTTGCAGTTTTTATCCCGCCTCATACTTTATGTGAAACTAAACCAACTGATGCTAGACCAGATCTCGCAGACCTTACAACCGCAGAAAGTCAGTTATTCTTGTCAAAATTTAAAAACTTACAAGAGAGTAGATGTGTTCCTCTTGGGATTAAATTTGTAAAAAGAATAATAGGTATTCCTGGAGATGATATTGAAATTAAGGGATACGAAATATGGGTCAACGGACAAAAATTAAAACAGGAAGTAATTTCATCAAGCTCCCAAGAAAATTTGATCAAAGAAACTTTAGATCAAGGCGTTCATGTAATTAGAACATTAGGTCTTAGCGATTACGCCCAACACCAATGGAAGGTACCTAATGGAAGTTACCTTGCAATAGGAGATAATAGAGATAATAGTCTCGACAGTAGAGCGTGGGGTTACTTTTCTGAAGATTACTTAATTGGAAGGGCAGACTACATATGGATGCAATGGAGATCTTTTTCTGAATTACCAAGCTTTACTAGAAATACAAAAATTCAATGACAAATATACTATTCCCTCGTATAGATTATGAATTTAAAGATGATAAATTAATTGAGTTAGCATTAACCCATAAGAGTTTCTCTGCAATAAATAATGAAAGACTTGAGTTTCTTGGAGATGCTGTTTTAAATCTTTATGTCTCTGAAAGACTATTCGATTCTTATGAGAATCTTAAAGAAGGAAAATTAACTCGCTTTAAGGCCAGTATCGTGAGTAGAGAAAATCTTCAATTAGTGGCTACTAAAATGGGCCTTTCAAATCATATAAGACTAGGAAAAGGCGAGACTCTAGAAGAAAATTCTATTCTTGGAAACGTATTAGAGGCAATCATAGGGGCTATTTTTCTAGATTCAAGCTATGCCAGAACAATAGAAGTTTTAGACAGATTATTTCAAGATAATTTTCTTGGTCTAGTAGAAGAAAAAGAATTGAAAGATTCAAAATCAACTCTACAGGAATTACTCCAAAAGAAATATAAATCTCTACCAAGATACGTATTAAGTAACGACTCAAAAAATAAGGTAAATAAACACTTCCAAATTTCATGTTTTGTAGACGCAGCTGACTTAATATCTCACGGTGAAGGCAAGACAAGAAAGAAAGCTGAATTAGATGCAGCAACCAATATGTTGAAGTTGATTGAAAGCAAATGAACGAACTGAAATCAGGCTATGTCTCTATTGTTGGTAAAACAAATGCTGGTAAATCAACCTTACTGAATAAGATTCTTGGCCAGAAAATAGCGATCACATCCAGAAAACCGCAAACTACAAGACATAGGTTTTTGGGCATTAAAACAGAAGGACACAATCAGATAATATTTGTTGATACTCCTGGCTTCCACACTGGAGAAAAGAGAGCACTCAATCGTTACATGAATAAGGTTGCTTCTAACGCTATGAGGGGAGTGGATATAGTCCTGTATGTGTTAGATAGCTTGCGCTGGAGCGAAGAAGACCTCAGTCGTATTCAATCAATTTCTAAAGAAACTTTCATCATTTTGGTCATCAACAAAACTGATAAATTAGAAGACAAAAATCTGCTTCTTCCTTTCATCCAAGAACGCAGTGATGAAGATATATTTACCAATATAATTCCAATATCAGCCTTAAAGGGCAACGGCATAGAGGACCTTATTAATTCCATTATTATTAAACTACCACACGGAGAACACTTGTATCCCGAAGAGCAAGTTACCGATATTTCAGAGAAGTTTTTAGCCAGTGAAGTTATAAGGGAAAAATGCATTATGCGTTTAGGCGATGAATTGCCTTACCGTATAAGCGTTGCCATTGAAAAGTTCACACTGAATAAAAATATTACTCATATAGATTCAGTGATTTATGTCGAAAAACAAAGCCAAAAAGGCATGCTAATAGGGCAGTCCGGTTCGAGGTTAAAATCGATAGGTACTGCCTCTAGAAAGGAATTGGAAGAACTTTTAGATTCTAAAGTTATGTTAAAAATTTGGGTAAAGGTTAAAAGTGGTTGGTCAGATAATGAATCTGTCCTGCCATCAATGGGATATGATCTCAGCAAATAGAATTTCATTGGAGCCTGCTTTTGTATTACATACAAGGCCGTATCAAGAAACAAGTTTAATCGTAGACTTTTTTACCCGATCATATGGAAGAATAAATGCAGTCGCAAAAGGTGCTAAAAGACCAAAAAGTCCTCTGAGAAGTGTGCTGACACCCTTTTCAAAGTTATCAATATCTCTTGCAGGTAAGGGTGATTTGAAAACACTTTCGTCTGCCGAAATATTAGACCATTACCCACTTTCAAGTGGCAACTTTCTTAATTCACTTGTATACATTAATGAGCTCATCACAAAGGCAACTGAAAAAGATGATCCACATTTAACTATCTTTGATAAATATCAATTTTTTTTAGAGAGTATTTCTGAAAAAGATCATGGTGATGATTTGGAGATGCTTTTAAGAGATTTTGAAATGACTTTACTTCAAGAAATGGGATATGGAATAGATTTGATTAAAGATGCAGAAACCAACGAAAATATACATGAAGATACAAGCTATAGATTTGATCCAAATAAGGGATTTACAAAGATCCATGCCGGTAATCAGTCAAAAATATCATTTTTAGGTCGAGATATAATTGATTTTTATGAAGGTAGGTTTCAAAAACAAGCTGTAAGAAATAGCTCTAAGACTATAATGAGAATTGCTTTGGATTATCATCTAGGTAATAAATCTCTTAACATAAGAAAATACTTAACCAAGAACCACTGAAATGATTAAAGGAATAGGAGTTGACTCAGTAGAAAAAGATAGGATTTCAAAAATTTATGCCAAACATGGACATAGATTTCAAGAGAAGATTTTAAGCTCCTCTGAGAAAAGAGAACTGACTATGAAGCCTAATAATTTTTCTAAAATACGCTATTTATCCAATAATTTTGCATGTAAAGAAGCGTTGTCTAAAGTGCTGGGTTTAGGTTTTACTCAAGGCGTTTCTATGAAAGAAATAGAGGTTTTAAGGAATGAAAAGGCAGTCCATTTATTAATTTATTAGGCAAAACAAAAGAAATCGCAAGAGACTTAAATATAAAAAATATAACAGTATCTATAACAGATACAAAAAATACATCTACGGCATTTGTAGTAGGAGAAGAAATATGAAAATAATACTTTTAGGACCCCCAGGAGCTGGTAAGGGCACTCAAGCAGAGTCGATTTGTCAGGAGTATAGTATTCCTCATATTTCTACAGGCAATATGCTGAGAGAGGCCATTGAGGCTGGAACAAAGCTTGGATTGGAAGCTAAATCTCTTATGGATGCAGGTATCCTAGTTTCTGATGAAGTCATAATTGGCTTAGTAGAAGAACGAATTACAGCACCCGATTGTTCAGGAGGTTTCTTATTTGATGGTTTTCCAAGAACTATTCCTCAAGCAGAAGCATTGATAAAAAGAAATATCAAAATAGAGGCTGTGGTTGAGATTGATGTTCCAAATCAGACTATCATCGATCGCATGTCCGGTAGAAGAATGCACCCAGCATCTGGCAGGAATTATCATATTGTGTATAACCCCCCCAAGACTGAAGGTAAGGACGATATCACTGGAGAAGATTTGATTCAGAGAGAAGATGACAAGCCTAAAACCGTAAAAGACAGGTTAAAAGTTTATGAAGATCAAACATCGCCATTAATAGAATTTTATTCAAACCTTTCTTCTAATGATGCTTTGAAATATATAAAAGTTTCTGGTACTTCTTCACCTAACCAAGTAACAGAAGATATTTTTTACAAATTAAAGAATTAATTGACTAATATTCTTGCTATAGAAACTTCTACAGATAATTGTTCTGTATCTATTTCAAAAGGCTCTGAGACTTTTAATTTTCATGAATTCATACCAAAAAAACACACAGAAAGATTGCTGGGAGTGATTACTAATATCCTTGAAGAGAGTAAGTTGAATTATGAGGACCTTAATGCTGTTTCTGTTGGTACAGGACCAGGTTCATATACCGGCATAAGACTGTCTTGTGCCGTGGCTCAGGGCATCGCATTTGCGCATGGATTAAAAGGCATAACATTGTCTAGTTTGGAATTATTGGCATTAGAGGTTTATAAACGAACTTCTGCTAACACTGTGGTTTCCCTTCTGGAGACTTCCTCAAACCAAGTCTATGTTGGAGAATCTTCATTCAACTTAGGAGACATAGAATCAACATTTTCATTGATTGATATAGAATCTTTTCAAGTGGAGAAATATCCAGTCGATACTTATTTTGTAGGGCAGGGATGCTCTCTTTTTTCAGACATAAAAGATTCCCTTCCAGAAGAATTTCCAAGAGCATCATCTCTTATAGGCATAACAAACTTGAGAATTAGCAAAGATCAGCTTGTTGAACCTGAAAAATTTTTACCGATATATCTCAATAATGAAGATAGTTGGAAGAAAATAAAGTGAATTATTTTGAAGCTATACTTCTCGCTGTTATTCAGGGATTGACGGAGTTCTTACCTGTTTCAAGTTCAGCTCATTTAATACTCTTTTCAGAGATTTCGGGAGGCAATCAAAATCTTTTTTACGATGTGTCCTTGCATCTAGGGACTCTAATTGCTGTGATGTTTTACTTTAAATCCGATATAAAAGAAATATTTAGATCAATTACTAAAGACCGTTCGTTAATAAGAAATCAACTTTCCAGGAATTTAATCATTAGCTCCATACCTACACTTATTCTAGGGTATATTTTAGTAGACTTTATAGATGTTTATTTAAGAACAAGTCTGATTATAGCTTTTACCACTATCTTCTTTGCCATGGTTTTATACTTAGCAACTTTCAAACCTCAAACAAAGAAAGATTTATCAGATATATCGACTATAGATGCATTGGTGATAGGGCTATTTCAATCATTATCTCTTATCCCCGGGACTTCAAGGTCAGGCATTACAATCTCAGCAGCTCTTTTTTTAGGCTTTGATAATCAGACTGCATCTCGATTTAGTTTTTTACTGGCTATTCCGACCATAGGCGCCATAGCCTCTTATCTTCTTTTAACAGCTGAATGGAAAGATTTATTGAGCTATGCAGAGTTTAATTTACTTGGAATTTTTATTTCGTTTTTAATAGCTTATGCGACGATTGATTTTTTTATAAGGTTTATTAACAGAATAGGTTTTTTGCCTTTCATTATTTATAGAATGATTTTGGGGACCTTTTTAATATATTTTTTATTTTAATGAATCTGTATCTTGCCTTTGATTCAAATGTACTCCATGAGAAGGCTAAGGAGCTATCAGTGAAACTTAAGTTAGATATTTTTAAGGATTATTCGTCCAAATATAACCCTGAATATGAAGATGATTATTTTCTAGTATGCTCTGCTGAAAGGATTTTTCTTCAAAAAGGTTTAAAAAATACCTCAAAACCTATTTATTCTAATTTTGATGATTGGATAGATAATTATGATGATCGTCTTCTAAGAAGGACTTTAAAGGGCTTACCCAATAATTTCTCATGCGTTGATCTGACTGCAGGTTTTGGTAAGGATGCATTTGAGATCGCTAAGTCAGAGCGGTGTCTCTCTTTGGTGTTGATTGAAAAAGAAAAATGGGTCTTTAATATCTTAAAAGATGGTTTAAAAAAAGTGAATGATTATAGGGTTATTCAACTGCTTAGTAAGATCAGAGTCCATAACTTAGATAATTTAGAGTACCTAAATCATAATAATGATTTTGATTTGATCTATATCGATCCAATGTTCCAGGGTGTTTATAAATCAAAGGCAAAGAAACATATGCAAGCCCTTAGGGATTTATCATCCTCAGAGAATGACAAAAACCTTTTAAAGAATTCTTTAGAAAAAGCAAATCATAGAGTGGTCGTCAAACGGCATAAAAATATGGAGTATTTAGAAGGAATCAAGCCGAGCACTTCAATTGAAGGTAAGGTCGTTAGATTCGACCTATATAATCTTTAGTGAGTTGTTTGTTTATTGACTTTAAAAACTCTTTGTCAAAAAATTGTTCGTAGCCTTTTTTAGCTCGCTTTGTAATCTTCGAAGCATAAAGATAATCTTCATCATCCTCTCTAAAAAACTTTGCATTAATCATCATGTATAAAAAATTATCAAATTTTGCTTTATCTGAAAACTCAGGATATGCCCATCCCTCTATGACTTCTTGATTTTCAGCTATTTTCTTACATTCGTCTTTGAAATCTTCTTTTGAGATTTTATCTTTATTCCAAATAACACTCATCGCTATATAAAATCTTTTTAAACTTGGCTCACATAGATTCGATAACGCAATATATTCTTCGTGATTTGGGTCATGCTCTCTCGGAGAAGAAATATTAGCGGTCTCATCTAATTTTAAAAGCCCCTTGTCAATTAATACTTCGATAGCACTATTTATAGCATGGCTATCTAAATATTCGTTTTTTAAATGGAAATCTTTAGCAAAAATAGGGTAAATCATTTCTATAATTTTAAGAATTTCTTCTTTTGAGGCCTGCTGTATAAATTTAACCGATTCGCAAATCAACGAATAAAGAATAAAAATATGACTAATATTATTTTTATAAAATGAAAGGGTAGCCACTTGATCTAAGGAAGGGCGATATACTTTTTTTGAAGCGATCATCATTGGTTCGATAAAACCTAATTTTTCTGTTTTTAGAACTATTTCTTGCGGATCATTTTGAGTAAGCCATGTATCTTTATAATCAGTAGAGCTTTCGATTAAGTGCAAAAAGAAACTTATTCTTCTCTTCAGATCATCCTCGCTTAATGCCTGTGTAGGTTCAGTCAATAAAGCAGTAGCAAAAAGACTTGTTGAAGTGATGGCAACAGAATTATTTATCGACCTAATGACACTTTCGCCTAGCTTATTAGTTGTGTCTTTTAACCACTCAGGTTTTTCTTGCGGTGTAGATATTTTGTAATTATCACCAACATGTTCTTTTAAAAAAATATCAAGATCAATAGGTTCAGAAAAATTTAAATACGCATTCCCTAAATAATTCTGAAAGTCTGCAAAAACTCTAAATGGATCCAGAATGCTTTCAGATTTTTTCTTACCTCCTGTTAATTCTGACAAATAACTTTGGCCTTCAAGAATTTTTTCATAACCTATATACACAGGAACTACTTTTACATTCTGTTCTTTCAAAGATGCAAAGCTTCTGATGATCAATGATAATAAGCCGGGCCTAGAAGGGAGGCTCAGTCCTGTTCTGCTTCTGCCTCCTTCGGGAAAAAATTCGATGGAGTTGCCTCGTGTCATTAAAGCTCTTATATGTTCAAAAAAAACGGTACTGTAGAGTTTATTTTTCATGAAAGATCTGCGCATGAATACAGCACCACCTCCTCTTAGGATTCCACCGACTAATGGTAAATTGAGATTATTTCCAGCTGCTACTTGAGGAACCATTAGTCCATTTTCATAGAGTAAATAAGTCAATGCACAATAATCTATATGACTTCTGTGACAAGGCACATAGATTAACGAGTTTTCTTTAGAAACTTCTCTAATCTTTTCAAGATTTCTGGTATGCAGCCCTTCATATCTCGTATTCCAAAACCAAGAAAATCCTGAATCCAAGACGCTCAAAATTGGATAGCTTAAATTTGAACAAATCTCATTTGCGTATTTATAGGCTTTCTTTGAAAGTTGTCTTTTTCTTGCATTGTTACCATCAGATAATTGATTAATCTCTTCTCTGACATGGACATTCTTTACAAGCGATTGAACCAATGTTCTTCTGTGAGATATATCGGGTCCAAGCATTGCTTGTTTAGATTTTCTGAAGACAGCCCTAAGATATCTTCCTAAAATTAAAGAGTTTTTTTGGTCCGAATTTGTAAGGTCTACCTCATTTCTAATTGCTAGTCCTTTTTCAAATTGGATTATAAGGTTTCGGCCATGAACAATAAGTTTGAATANTTTCTTTATTGATCCGGCGGGCCTCCATGAAGGAGAAAAGAGTATCTTAAATAAAGACTGTTGTTTGTCCGGTCTATTTCCCCATGAAATAGAGACTGGGATTAGCGTTATATTTTGTTTGAGCTCTAAAATCTCTTCTAAATTATATGTTTTTTGTCGCTGAAATTTTTGCTCAGAGACTATATATTTAGGATTTTTAAGGAAGATAAGCCTATTGAGTTTAGAGTTACTTAATTGACTGTAAGGTTCTACGAAATTTTTTCTTTTACATATTTCATTTAATGCCACTAAATCAATTATTGAATCGGATGATAACGCATAGACTATATCCAAATTGGAATCGATATCCTCTGAACCTTCTTGTCTTACATCGGCAGAAATCAAAGGTTTTATAACAAAACTCAGTAGTTTGAAAATAAAACTATTAGAAAAAAATTTAATCATTTTGTCCTTTTCAAAACTTATCTGCGGTGAGTTTACCTTTTCGTAGTAAAATTTATATCTAAATTATACTTTTAATTAGCCGAAGTGGCGGAATTGGTAGACGCAGGGGATTCAAAATCCCCCGCCCTTTGGGTGTGAGAGTTCGAGTCTCTCCTTCGGCACCATACAGGACCTCCTTGAACATAGAAGATTACAATTTTGAACTTCCTGATGAGCTGATAGCTAAACATCCAACTAAGGAAAGAAGTTCAAGTAGGTTATTGGTGTTATCAGAGCCTCTTCAAGATAAGAAATTCTCAGATATATTGGATTTTTTTAACAGCGGAGACCTTTTGGTAATTAACGACACCAAGGTGTTTAACGCAAGGTTGGAAGCGACAAAATCTACAGGAGGAAAAGTAGAAATATTAATCGAAAGGAAGATTAATGAAAATAACGTATTAGCGCTCACAAAGTCTAATAGGCCTTTAAAGATAAACGAAAGGCTTAAATTAAATGACTCTGATATTTTTGCAGATATCATTAGTAAGGATGGCTACCTTTCTTTATTAAAATTCTCTGAAAATATTGATGATATTATTAAAACTAGTGGATCTATCCCTCTACCGCCTTATATTGATAGAAAGCCTGAAGAGATTGATTCTCAAAGATATCAAACTGTTTATGCCAACGATAAAGAAATGCGGTCTGTTGCAGCACCTACCGCCGGATTACATTTTGAACAACAATTACTCGATAAGATTAAATCTAAGGGCGTCAACGTGGTGTCGATCACCTTAGATATAGGTATCGGAACTTTCATGCCCATAAAGGAAAATGACATCACAAAACACAAAATGCACTCTGAAAAGATTTATCTTTCCAGCTTAGGTGCTCAGGCTATAGATGATGCGTTAAAATCTGATGCTAGAATTTTTTGTGTTGGTACGACAAGCTTGAGATGTTTAGAATCAATTTTTAACAAATTTGGTGAAATAAAGCCTTTTGAAGGGGAAACAGATATATTTATCTATCCTGGTTACAAATTTAAGGTAGCTGACTACTTGATAACAAATTTTCATTTGCCGAGGACAACATTATTATTACTGGTAAGCGCTTTTGCTGGGGTAAATGAAATAAAAAGAGGTTACCAACATGCTTTAGAGCAAAAATATAGATTCTTTAGTTATGGTGATGCGATGCTTTTAAAAAGAAAAAAATAAAATAAATGTATAACTTATTAAAAAAAGACGGACAAGCAAGGAGGGGAGAGGTTAAGACTCGTCATGGCATCTTTCAAACTCCAGCCTTTATGCCTGTGGGTACCTATGGCGCTGTAAAATCCTTGAGTCCAGATATCTTAAGCCAGATTAATGCTGAGATTATTCTTTCAAACACTTATCACCTGATGGAAAGACCTGGTGTTGAAATTATAAAGTCACATGGAGGTCTTCATAATTTTATGGCCTGGGATAAACCTATCCTTACTGATTCTGGAGGATATCAAGTTTTCAGTCTTGCAAAGAAAAGAAAAATCTCTGAAAAAGGTGTTGAATTCGTGTCTCCGTTAAATGGAAATAAAATTTTTTTAAATCCTGAAATATGTATGCAACTTCAAATGGACTACGGCGTGGATATAGCTATGGTCTTGGACGAATGTACACCTTATCCAGTGGAAAAAAATGTCGCTAGCGAATCTATGAATTTATCATTGAGATGGGCTCATCGCTCAAGGGAAGCTTTTAAGAGCGACAGCGCTAGTCTTTTTGGAATAATCCAAGGTGGCGTTTATGAGGACTTGAGACAAGAATCTTTGGAATCTCTAGAAACTATGGATTTTGAAGGTTATGCGATAGGTGGCTTGTCAGTTGGTGAACCAAAGGCATATCTCAGAAAGGTTGTAAGTTACGTGGCTCCATTGATGCCGCTAGATAAACCTAGATATCTTATGGGGGTCGGCACACCTTTAGATATAGTCAAGGCTGTAGAGAGCGGCATAGATATGTTTGATTGTGTCATACCCACACGTCATGCAAGGAATGGCTATCTATATACTTCAGAAGGTGTAGTAAAAATTAGAAATTCTATGCATAAAGATTCCCTGGATGCGTTAGATGAAAATTGCAATTGTTATACATGTAAAAACTTCTCACGAAGTTATCTTCATCATCTTGATAAAACAAAGGAGATGCTAGGTTCTACATTGCAGACAATCCATAACCTATCTTTTTATTTAAATCTTATGAGAAATTTGCGAGTATCAATCGAAAGAGGTACATTGCAAACCTTTATTAAAGAGTTTGAAGAGACTTGGAATGAGCTCGAAAGACCCAATATAGATAATTAGAGGAAAAACAATGGAACAATCACCTACTTTTTTTGATCCAACACTATTTTTACTGTTCGGATTTATGATTCTTATTTATTTTTTGATGATACGCCCAGAAAATAAAAGAAGAAAAACACATCAAGAAATGCTTGCCAGTATTGAATTGGGCGAAGAGATAGTCACTGCTGGTGGTATATTAGGAAAAGTATCTAAAATTACTGATCAATATCTGGAATTATCTATCTCCGAAAATACTAAAATAAAGGTTCAAAAAACTTCCATATCAGCAGTTCTTCCCAAAGGTACACTGAAGTCTATATAAATTATGAAACGATACGGTTTATGGAAGTATCTTCTTATCTTCGCGATACTTGGATTCGGTATAATATATTCCCTACCGAATTTATATGCTCCTGACCCTGCAGTTCAGATTTCTTATACAAGCAGCTCACAATCTGCGGACTCTCTTCTAGCTGATAGAGTTAAGGAGCTAATTGACGATGCAAGATTCCAAACAAAAATTGAACTAGAAGAAGATTATGTATTAGTCAGAACGGATAGTTATCAGAATCAACTCTTAATTAAAGATATTCTCTCTTCTAACTTGATTAATGACGTTGTGATTGCACTAAACTTAGCTCCCACTACACCTAAATGGCTAGAAGATATTGGCGGTAGTCCAATGAAACTTGGCTTAGATCTTAGGGGTGGAGTGCATTTTTTAATGCAGGTCGATACCCAAACTGCTATTAAGAACAGACAAGATGGCACACTCCAGGATATAAGAAGAAGGTTTAGAGAAGAAAAGATTAGATACAACCAAGCTAATGTACAAGATGATTCTTCTATCTTTCTAAAATTCAATAATTTAGATGCTTTAAGCAAAGCAGAAGAATTTATTATTGATAATTATTCACAATTTACTTATCCATTAATTACAAATGAAGATTCTCTAAAACTTGTTTTATCCGATACTGAAATAGAACAGATAGAATCTGATGCGATAGATCAAAATTTAACTACCTTAAGGAATAGGGTCAACGAACTTGGAGTTTCAGAACCCATTGTTCAAAGGCAAGGTAAGAAAAGAATCGTAGTTCAATTGCCAGGCATTCAAGATACTGCAGAAGCAAAAAATATTTTAGGAAAAACTGCAACACTAGAATTTCATTTGGAAGCACAAATGGATACACCAAGATCTAGAAAAACATCTTATCCTTATCGCAATGGATTCGGTGCACCTGCCTTCCTTCAAGATTCAATAATACTAGGAGGAGACCAAGTAGCAACAGCTCAAGCATCATTCGACGAGAATGGATTACCGCAAGTCAACATCACACTAGATGGTGAAGGCGGAGCCAAGATGCACAGAGCTACGAGAGGCAATATTGGTAAGAGATTAGGTGTTTTATTTGTAGAACAAAAAACAAGAACAATCTATGAGAGAGATCTTGAAGGAAATCAGATTCCTGTCCAAGAATCTTTTGAAATCAAAGAAATCATAAGTCTGGCTACTATTAGAGCTGCACTAGGAACAACTTTTAGGATCACAGGACTTGATAGCCCAAGTGAATCATCAGAATTGGCTCTTTTATTAAGAGCTGGGGCGCTAGCTGCTCCAATGACCTTTGTTGAAGAGAGAACTGTAGGTCCTAGTCTTGGAGCTGATAATATTCAGGCCGGTATTTTTTCAATGCAGTTAGGTCTATTTCTTGTTTTAGGTTTTATCTTGTTCTATTACAGAGTATTTGGAATCGCTGCAAGCTTGGCATTGACCTTCAATATAGTCTTGTTGGTAGCGATTATGTCTATACTTTCTGCAACATTGACCTTGCCCGGTATCGCGGGAATTGTTTTGACTGTGGGAATGGCGGTAGATGCTAATGTACTAATATTTTCTAGAATCAGAGAGGAGCTTAAAAAGGGAAGGGAACCTTTGGAGGCTATAGATGCTGGCTATAATAGAGCCTTCTTAACTATCTGGGATGCAAATGTAACCACTTTGATAGTCGCAGTAATATTACTCTCTTATGGAACAGGTCCTGTTAAAGGGTTTGCTATAACTTTGTCAATTGGGATCATAACTTCAATGTTTACTGCAATTATGGGCACAAGGGCATTTGTTAATTTAATTTATGGATCTAAGAAAGATCTCGAGAGGATTTCAATATGAGTTTTAATATTGATTTCTTAGCTTGGAGAAGAGTGGCATTAATCTTTTCTTCAATATTTTTAATAGTTTCAGTGAGTTCTCTCTTTCTTAAAGAGCTTAACTACGGACTCGATTTCACTGGAGGTACGTTAGTAGAATTGAGTTACCCCGATTCAGCAAATATTTCAGAAATAAGAGAAACTTTAGTTAATGGAGGGTTTGTAGGAGCTCAAGTTGCTAATTTTGGATCTAGTAAAGAAGTGCTAATAAAACTGCCTGGAACTGTCAGTGATAGTTTAGGATCAGAGATTGTTACATTACTTGGCTCAGTAAGCTCGGACCAAGATGTGGATCTAAGAAGAATAGAGTACGTAGGACCTCAAATAGGTAGTGAGCTAAGGGATGATGGCGGTACTGCTATGTTGATAGCTTTGGCCTTCATGATGCTCTACATTGCTTTTAGATTTCAGTCTATGTTTGCAGGTGCTGCAGTCATAGCATTAGTCCATGATGTAATCATTGTTGTCGGAATATTTTCCCTTATAGAGATAGAGTTTGACCTTACTGTCCTTGCTGCGTTGTTAGCTGTGATAGGTTACTCACTTAATGACACTATAGTTGTGTCAGACAGGATAAGAGAAAACATAAGGTCAATGGAGTCAGACAGCACTGAGGAGATCATCAATACCTCTCTTAATCAAACTCTGGGTAGGACCTTAATTACCTCGTTAACCACTCTGTTAGTTTTGTTTTCTTTATATTTACTCGGAGGCGAGTTAATCAAAAATTTTGCATTAGCTCTAATATTTGGAGTAATTATTGGAACGTACTCATCTATCTACATTGCTGCTAATGCTTTAGTAATGATGGGCTTAAGCAAAGATCATTTGAGAGTTGAGGAACCTGAAAACGCAGACGAAAATATTTTACCTTAGTCTTCTGCTATTGAAGTGTAAGGTTTAATTGATTGAAGCATTGGTTTAAAGCATTTATTAGAAGCACAGATTATATTGTCACCTGCTAGATAATCAGGGTTGCCAAAATAGTCACTTACCAATCCACCAGCCTCTCTGACAAGCAATCCTCCTGCAGCTATATCCCACATTCCAAGACCACTTCCCCAGAAGCCATCTAATCTTCCTGCAGCTACATTTGCCATATCCAGAGCTGCAGAGCCTGTTCTTCTTATGGTTAATCCATTTGAATAAAGTGATCTAAACGTAGACATGTTGTCATGCCTAACTTTACCCTTATCTGTATCGTGTGAAGAATTGCTCAAAAGTGTTGCTGGGAGTCCTTTTGCTTTACTGACTCTTATTCTTCTGTCGTTAAGGTAAGCCCCACAGCCAAAACTGGCTGTAAATTCATCTTGACGCGCAACATCTATAACCAACGCATGCAGGGTTTTTCCCTTTTCTACATAAGCTATGGATATAGCGTAGTAAGGAAACCCATGAATATAATTTGTGGTTCCATCAAGGGGATCGATGACCCAC
>JGI20158J14315_10000278_pt1 | contig 36528 bp, 54 predicted proteins | sample COG_08_FD_14315 | JGI IMG/M metagenome (IMG submission 14315)
CATTTAAGAAGCGCTGACTTCTTTAATGTAGAACGATTTCCAACAGCTAAGCTCAAAATACAAAAAAGCAGAATTATTGAAAAGCTTGGTGATGGTCACTATAAAATGATAATTGATGGCGATATGACTATCAAAGGGGTAACAAATCCCATTTCATTTGAAGCGAAAGTTAATCTAGATGCTGATATAAAAACTGCAGAAGGAAAATTTATTTTTAATAGAAATGATTTCAATATACAATATCGCTCAGAAATGCATCTAGAAGATCCAAAAACATTTTGGAATAAACTTCAAACAAAAAGAGACACTGCTAAAGATAAAGTTATCAGAGATGAAATTGAAATTAGCTTTAATATTATATCTATGCCAGGAATGCTATCTAAATAATCTTTATCCTAAAAAACCGCGATAAATTAAGTAAGGTATTACAATATACAATGTAACGTCTCTTATGAGGTAATACATAAAAATAGCTAGGCCAAGCTTCCAACCATATTTTTTAAACATCATTCTTAAGGCCTCTTTAATACCAGCCTCTCTAGTGTTCTTTCTTAATTCGTGTAGAGCTTTAAACATGCGTGAATATAATAACTATTAATAAAGTTTAGAATTTGTAAATGGTATTAATGCTAAAATAATTGCATGAACGTAATATTCTGTTCTATCAATTAAATTGTTGGTTAAAATTCCCACAGCACCATTTTGTTGCTTAGAATTAGATCGTTTAAATACCATATCATCAGCATCACCAAGCTCATACCCTTCCTTGATAAGTTTTGAAATTTTTAACGGCAATGCAAATGAAGCTGTCTTAGCTTTTCCAATTTTGTTTTTATCCGAAATTACAATCCAGGCAAAAGCTTCATAATTATTATCAAGCAAGTCGACTCCTCCCTCAATAGATACTAGATAGTCAGCTTCTAGATGTTTAATGTTTTGAAGTCTATTTGTAGCTCCTTTTAAAGTTTCATCATTAGACATTGGCTGATCTGAAACCAAAGAATCAACAGAAACTCCTTTAAACTCAAAACGATCAGTAAAGACTTCTTTAAAAGCCTTTTTGGTGGCATTAATTTTTACTGGATTTCTTGATGCTATAAGTACTTTTTTCATTAGAATATGCTATCAAAAAGCGCTTTTGGAGCTCTAATCATAACAATAGTCCACTTTACTAAAGGAATCGAACCTAGTGCAGTATTTACTCTCACTCTACTTTTACGCATTTTTTTCAATGATTCAGGTTCTTTGCTTTCATTTATCTCTTTCATTTCAAGCACAGGTACGATTGTGTGACCTAAGAGCAATGGAATAAAATTTATAGGATTATTTGTACTATTTCCTTCCATAATAATAGTACCAATAATACCTAAAAAAGAATAGGTCGCTTGAGCAAATAAAACGTCATTACTTTGTTTGGTTAATGCTTCGTTAACTATTTCGGTTTGTTTTTTTATTTCTTCAGATAATATACCTGCCACTGCTTTATCATGGTCTTCTAGGATATTTCCAGTTGAAACTTCTTGAGAAAACAACACTGAACTAAATAAAATAATATTTACTACAAAACTTCTCATAAAATAACTTAAACTCATTTCATTTAAGTTTCTACTGAAAGAAATTCATTCCAATTAGTGGTATAGCTTGGTGAAAGTTTTTCTCTTTTTATAGACCAAGATTCATTCTGTCCTTGTACTGCATACCGAATAGTATCAGCTCCAAAAGCTTGATTAATTTTGTCAATGGATTTGCTAATTTTTTCATCTTTTTCTCTTCTAGGGTAGAAAAGAGACTGTTGCACCTCATTGCTCTGAATTAATTTAGTCAAAATAACCCCACATTTCTTGTACTCATAGCCAGACTTATAAATCTTATTCAGACCTTCTAGTGCAGCATCAATGATTCCACTGGTATCATTTAAAGCAATTGGTAGTTGAACGTTAATATACCTACGATATTGTGGCAAATCTGCACGAAATCTATTGGTACAAAGATANACTCCTATCGAACTAACAAAACTATCTTGTGATCGTAATTTTTCTGCGGATCTGGAAGCATGAGAAGAAATAGCATTTCTTATGGTAGTTATATCTGAAATCATTCTAGAAAAAGACCTAGAAGTTGAAATACTTTTCTTCGTTGCATTTTCATACTCTAATTCTATTTTTTTTATACCATTCAACTCATCTACTGTGTGCCTGCTAATTACAGTCATATGCTTCTGAATCCATTGAGGATTAGCTAGCTTTAAATCGTATGCATTATAAATACCATTAATCTTCAAAAATTTCTGCTTTCTTCTTCCTACTCCCCAAATATCATGTACTTTGACTTGCTGCAACAAATTTTGATCATTTTTGCTATCGATCAAACAGACATTGTCCTTTCCTATACCTCTTTTGGACAAGTGATTCGCTACTTTAGCCAAAGTCTTGGTTTTTCCAATACCAATTGATACTGGGATTCCAGTCCATTGATAAATTTTATTTCTAAGTTTTGTAGCATATTCTACAGGGTCTGTATAACGAGGATTGATAGTGACGAATGCTTCATCAATAGAGTATACCTCTATCTCTGAATTACCTGAGCGAATAATACTCATTATTCTATTCGATATATCTCCATATAACGAAAAATTGGATGAAAAAATTTGGATATCATAAATTTCGACTAAATGTCTAATTTTAAAAACTGGAATTCCCATTGGAATACCTAAGTCTTTTACTTCTTGAGAGCGCGCAATAACACACCCATCATTGTTAGACAAAACAATAATAGGTTTCTTATTTAATTTGGGATTAAAGACTCTTTCGCACGAAGCATAGAAATTATTGCAATCAATAATAGCTATAAAATTATCTTGTCTTATGGATGACATAGGTTACCACTCCCCAAACAGAAAAATCCATCTCTTCAGTAATTTCGATCTTTTTATAGTCTTTATTTGCTGCAACCATAAATAATTTGGTTTTTGTTTTTTGAATTTTTTTAACGGTGAATTCGCCGTTTAATACACCGATTATAACATCATTATTTTTTGGAGTTTTTGATCGATCAACCACCAATAAATCTCCATCTTCAATTCCTTCATCTTGCATTGAATTTCCAGTAACTCTTATATAGAAAGTAGCAGCGCTATTTTCAACTAAATATTCATTAAGATCGATAGGTAAATCTAAATAATCATCTGCTGGCGAAGGAAATCCTGCTGACACCATTGTATCAATGAAAGGAATTTCTTTTTTTGAATCTACAGAAACAGTAAAAAATTCTAGATTGTCTATTGTTTTGATTTTTTTAATGGAATTCATTGTAAAATATTACAACAAACAATCAATATAATCAGTAGAAAGATGCCACAAACAACCGATAGCTACTGCTTTCCACTTCCAAGACGGTATGAAGTATAACAAGAGATAAAAAAATGCTGCATAAATTGTGTGCAAGGGATGATAACCAATACTGCATCGATTAAAATCAAATATAGGATATGCTAACAAATGATCTAAATCAATTAACATTGTAGCAAGCATTAAAAGATATGCCTTAACCCAATTGTCTTTAAATAAAGTTCTGGCAATAAATGCAGGAACTACAAAGTGAAAAGTATAATGAATGAAAATTTTAGTTAACATTTGTTTGCGGAGAGGACAGGATTCGAACCTGCGTGAACTTGCGTTCTACACGCTTTCCAAGCGTGCGCCTTAAGCCACTCGGCCACCTCTCCAATTATTTATCGGAGGATTCTTCAGCTTTTTCAGCTGATTGGTCTTCAGTTGCCGGTTCAGCTTCTTCTGCTACTTCTTCAGCAGGAGCTTCATCTTTTGATTCTTCAGCTGGTGCCTCTTCTGCTACTTCTTCAGCAGGAGTTTCATCTGAAACATCTTCAGAAACAGCTTCTTGTAAAGATTCACCAAATGATAAAACTTGTTTTGACTCTTCATCCATACGCTTTAATGCTTGGTCAATATTTTCATTTTCTTCTAACCTTACCATGTTATCTAAAAATTTGATATGCCCAGAATCTTCTGATACAACTGATTTAATATGTTTAACATATTTAAAGTTGCTATCTTTTTTGCCTAGCTTTGATTCGAATGTTTGTTTTTTAGCCATAACTGGTGAAGAAGTTAATGTAGGATTTTAAAAACTCAAATATTTAATTAATTATTTATTCACTCTCTTTAGATTCAGCTAAATCTCTCATATCTACTACTGAATCATGCTCATCAACAATTTCTTGTCCTAAAATAGTTTCTATAGCATCCTCTAGAGTAATTAACCCTGTTAAAACTTTTGAGTCGTTATTTACTAATGCCATATGATCTCTATTTTTAATAAATAACTCTAAAACCTTATCAATGGAATCGTTTTCATTTACTATTGGAACTTCTTGTGAAATCTCATGCATTCTAGTGCTAAATTGATCATCTGCTTTTCTATTGATAATCTCATAACGATTTACCATACCATCAATTGCGTCCAAATCGGTGCTATAAATAGGTATTCTGGTAAAATCTAAGGTATCATGCTCCTCAAGTACCTGTCCTACGGTTAAATCGCTATTTAAGGCGAATATCACTGAACGAGGTGTCATGATATCTTTTGCTTTTACATCTTTTAGTTTTAGCGTGTTTTCTATAATATCAGTTTCTTGTTCTTCTAGCACACCTTCATCTTCACCCATTTCAGCCATTGCAATTACTTCTTCTCTTGTAACTGTAGCCTCACCATTGCCAAAGTTTGAAATAAATTCGGCTAACAGAACTAATGGATAGGTAAAAAAGATTAATACTTCAATAATCATTGTTGTTGTACCAATTAAACTTCTCCAATAAACACTACCAATTGTTTTTGGAATAATTTCGGAGAAAATAAGAATCAACAAAGTTAGAATTCCAGAAGCTAGGGCAACAGATCCTTCTCCATAAAGTTCTAGAGTTTGAGCTCCTACTCCAGCAGCTCCTAAAGTATGCGCAAAGGTGTTGAGTGTTAATATTGCTGCTAAGGGACGATTAATATTTTCTTTAAAACGTTCTAGGCGTGCACCATCCTGTACATTTTGCTTGGATAAAATAGAGGCATAAGAACTAGGAGTTGATAATAAAACAGCTTCAAGAAGTGAGCATAAAAAGGATAAAACTAATGCTAAAAAGAAATATGCTAAAAGTAGTGTCATTTATCGAATATCCGTCTTGCAATAATATCTAATACATAAAAATGAATTAACGCAAAAATCTCAAATCCTATAATATGATATGGATCTTGTAGCACTAAAGGATTATCAGCTATTGGAGCTTTTGCTAGATACATATAGTTTGCTCCATTGCCAATAATTGAATTTACCTGCATAACTAAAACAACAATTAATTGTAGATATACAAAACTAGTCCACCATGCCCTTGGCCTTAAACGTTCGTTGTAGTACATCATTAGCCAAACGGGTACAATCAAAAGCATTGAGTGTGAAACATAGTAATCAAACACATTCCATGGAGATGTTCCTCCGGTAAATTCTGGCGTAAGTACGGAATGTATGAACCCAACAATCCCAAAATAGTATAAAAACTCAAAAAGGAGCTGTTTTCTATAGAAGACTACTACCCCTGCAAGAATTCCTGACATTCCACATAAATGTAGAGGAAGATGAGTCGCTAAAATATAATTATCTGACAAAATATGCGACATTTGAACAGTCGATACTTTTATTAACTGATAGGCTCCCATTCCATACAACATATAATCACGTTGCTTTGAAGATAATTTCTTACCAACAAATAACATAAAAGGAACAAAAATTAAAGCAAAGAATATACCATTCCACCAAAATTGTCCCCCTATTTCAGGTGCCCAATGTGCTACTGCTGTTTTATCCATTAATACTTTCCTTATTTAGCAAAAATCTGATTATCGTCATTAAATGCTTTAAATTCAAGAGCATTCCCTGAAGGATCCAAAAAAAACATTGTAGCCTGCTCTCCAGGCTCGCCTAAAAAACGAATTTTTGGCTCAATAATAAATTGAATTTTCTTGTCTAATAATTGTTTTTTTAACTCTCTCCATTGAGACATAGTCAGCACTACTCCAAAATGAGAGGCTGGAACGTCATCCCCATCTACGCTATTTGAAGCAGGATGATCATTTTTATCAACTAAATGAGCGACCACTTGATGACCAAACATATTAAAGTCGATCCACGCATCTGACGACCTTCCAACTTCGCATTGCAATATATCTACATAAAAGGATTTTGTCTCAGCTAAATCGGTCACCGGAAAGGCTAAATGAAAAGGTCTCATTAATCAATATTACCAAATTGCTTATATCAATCCAAGAATTATATCATTTAAATAATGTTTTAAATTATACATGAAGTATTACTTTAATATTATCTTATAAATTAAACATTATCAGCAAATGATATTATATCATTTACAAAATTTTTATTATATTTATCAGCAGTAATAATATCATTATGTCCACTACCTTGATAAATCTTATGCGATGCGTTAAGCTTATTTATTAAAAACATAAATGCTCTTTTGGGAGTAGTCTTATCCTTGCTCCCAAATACTGAAAGGACATTATCAGGACCGCTAAAATGAATACGATCTAGATTAGAATTCCATATCCTTTTTGAATTAAAATGTTCCATCAAAAATGATCGTTTTTCACGTACTTTATGTTTTGATAGTTCAAGCTTAACATGTTCGGGAGTATCATCAGTAAAAAATAGAGATCTTGTCAACCATTTAGGTAATTGACCACTGAAAAGCATTCGCATACCTATTTTCTTTATAAATTTTGATAAGCGATTAATCTGCATCTGCTGCATCGCTTTTATCGCAACCCTTTTCGGAGCAAGGCCCGTATTAACAATGATTAGTTTATGAATTGCGTCTCCAAGCTGTTGAGCAACAAAAATAGCAAATAATCCACCCAAACTATGTCCTACTAATACAAAATTTCTATTTGGATGATTCCTCATAATTTCTCTTACAGACTCTATTGAGGATTCAAATGCATTATCTAATGAAGTAAAGTCTAAATCTACTAAAGAATATTGGACAGATTTTTGGTCGAGCATGGGGACTATTGTATGCCAAAAATGTGAACGGATACCAACGCCGTGAAAGAAAATAAAGTGATTCATAAGATTTGTGCCCGGGGCCGGACTCGAACCGGCACGGAGTTTAATCTCCGAGGGATTTTAAGTCCCTTGTGTCTACCAATTTCACCACCCGGGCAACACATAATTGAGGCGTCGGTCGGATTCGAACCGACGAATAACGGTTTTGCAAACCGGTCCCTTAAACCACTTGGGTACGACGCCAATTTTAAAATAGCGTCGAAATATAGAGATTTAGAGAGTTAATTCAAAATCTTTAACTAGAATACCTGGACAAGTAGTTTCACCAGGGTTTCTACCATCATAAGTTTCAATTACTGGTCTCGCTAAAACCTCTTTTCCAACGCCTTCTAAATTACTTCCAAAAAAATTATAAAACGAATCATCAAATCTCATTGTTTTTATTGGTGCAACCAGCTTTCCATCTTCCACCCAATAACACGCGTAACGAGTCAAACCAGTGATTCTTCCACCTAATGTATCGCTCCAGTTTAAATAATGGATATTTGATATAAAAATACCTGTTCCAAGCTTCTCTAAACGCTCTTCATTGTCAATATCTCCTGCTTCCATATGTGGTGAACGCATATATTCTCCCATACCCCAAGAATTAGGCTCTTCAGCAAAATTAGAAGATATTTTATATTCTAATGCTGTTTTTGCATTTACCAAAGTATTACTAAGAATACCATTTTGAATAATAGCAACATCCTCAGAAACTTCACCTCTAGAATTAAACGGTGCTGTCGATAACGATGAAAATGATTCATTTAATGAGAACAAATTTGATAACCTTGTATCGGAATTTCTCAATTTTAACAAACAACTTGATCCATTTCTAAATGAAGATTCGCTCACTCCATTCCAATTGAACATATCTACAAAATCTGCAACTGCATTTGGTTCAAACCATACGCGATATTTTCCTGGCTTAAGTTCCATCTTTGGTTTATTCATTAGCTTTAATTTTTCAGACGCTTCATGAAAAGCAGCAACAAACTTGCTCTTATCCCAATTACTTCCAGGAAACAACACTTTTACCATATTTTCTTGTGCGTCTATAAGAGAAAAATCAAAAATAAATGAATCTTTTTCAAACCAATGATTCGTTCCTTCTGAAGTACTACATGCTCTAAAAATCTTTCCAGAAGTCCATACCCCGGTCAAATTATCGCTGGAAATAGTATCCATCAAGGCCTCGAGTATCTCTTCTCTTTTTGGCAATTGTCCAGACTTTACAATGTCTAAAGATTCAAAAGGGTCTGGAAAACAAGTAAAATCATTCTCAGGTATTAGCGATAAAGGATCTCGAAGGGCATTAATTTCATTGGTCAAATTGCTTACAGAGCTCTTAATATCAGAGGATAAGGTTGTAGAAGATTGCAATGATTTTTTTCCGCTGAATAACGAAATAGTGACAGCATAGTCTTCAATTATACCGCTCTGTCTAAGTTTTGAATCGTTAAACCTAAAATACTGAGAATTTTCTCCCTCTAAATAAACTGTTAACTGTTCATTTTCTTTCAATGAGTCAAATACTTGAGAACATATAGTTTGAAAAATATCTTTTTTCATTTATGCTCCTCCAAATACTTGCACTTTATCAAACTTGCATAAAGGTGAAGCATGACCAACTCGCTCAACCTGATTTGGTTCGCCTTTTCCGCAATTTGGTGTTCCGAAAACTTCATAGGTATCTTCATTCCCACACATGGATAAACTTCTCCAGAATGGATTGGTTATTCCTCTATAATTTGGATTTTTAACTACTTTTGTTAATTCTCCATTTTCAATTAATTTTGCATATTCGCAACCAAACTGAAATTTATTTCTATAGTCATCTATTGACCATGAACGGTTGCTTTCCATGAAAACACCTCTTTCAATACTTCCAATAATCTCTTCTTTTGTTGAAGAGCCTGGCTCTAAATTAATATTTGCCATTCTATCAATGGGAATTCTATTCCATGAAGATGCACGCAGATTAGATACACCATCAACTCCTGAACGTATTTGACTTTCAATACCTCCAAGTCCTCTTACTAGAATACCATCTTTTATTAAATACTCTTTAGTTGCAGGCATTCCACCATCATCAAAATTATAAGAAGCAAGTTGGTTATCAACAGTAGGATCAAAAATAATATTCATCAACTCTGATCCATATTGAAGCTTTCCAAAATCATCAAGATTAACAAAACTAGAGCCAGCAAAATTTCTTTCATCTCCTAAAATACGATCAAGCTCTAGAGGGTGGCCAACGCTTTCATGAATTTGCAACATCATTTGATCTGGTGCTAGTACAAGATCAACTATTTCAGTTGGACATTGATCTGCCTCTAAAAGTTCAATTGCTTGAGATGATATTTGTTGAGCTTCATTTTCAATATTATAATCTTCAATAAATTCAGCACCAGCTTGAAAACAATGACCTCTCATCCCATGATTGCTTCGAGTCTGTGATCCATTTTTGTCTTGTGCTGTTGAAGATAATTCTACTAAAACAATATCCATTTTTTGACTTATGTCGGCACCATTTGTACTAACAATTTCAGTTGTTCTTTCAATAAGTTCTACCGTTGTGCCAGCGTGGATGATTCTCTTATCATGATTCATCATTGTTTTTGATCCATTGAAAGCCAAATCTTTGATATCGTTAATCGACAAATTACTTAACGGGGTTTTTAAATTAGTTTTATAAACACCTTCATACCCTTTTCTAACAGAATCATGGTCAAATTTAAATACTGAAAATTTCGAAGCTAACTTTGCATTGTTGCAGGCTATATTAATACAATCTAAAATATGTTTTTCATCGAGGAAAGGAGTTGCGTAGTATGAAAATTGTCCATTTACCAACACATCAATCATTACACCTTTAGAAGTGTTTCGTTGAACATTATCCAACGAAAATTTTTTTGTTGAAAGAATATTTTGGTTTTCTTCAACATATCGAAGACCCACCCAATCAGCAACGCCGTTAACTTGTGATAATATTTTTTTAAAATTCATTTTATGTCAAAAATTCATACAATTTTGTTACAATTTGAAAAAATGGCAATGCTTAAAAATAATTTATGCCAAACCTGCATATCTTTTCTAATTGGCACTCCGTTTGCAACTATAATAGTGAAAATATTAACTAATAACGGAGAATAAAATGAGTTTAATAAAATGGAAACCATTAAACAATGAAATAGATACTTTTGATAATTTTATTGATCAATTTTTCAATGATTTATCAATAGATCCTCGATTTTCGTTAATGAATACAAATTCTGTTTCAAATTATTATAATGAAAATGAAAAAGAATATTATTTGACTATGGATATTCCTGGAATGTCCAAAGACGATATTGAAGTAACATTCGACAGCAATCGTTTAAAAATTTCAGGACAAAGAAAGTCTGATAAATATGATTCATATCAATATGGTAAAATGGAAAAAACTTTTAGTGTTCCAAACAATGTAGAAGCTGATAAAATTTCTGCAAAAATTGACAATGGAGTATTAAAAGTTCTACTTCCAAAAGCAAAATCATCACTAGGAAGAAAAATTGCTATAAAATAATTCTTCCTCATTTAAAAAAAAGAGGGGCTTTTCGCCCCTTTTTTTTTAATATCTAAGCATGATATATAACAATATCCTCGAAACAATAGGATCTACGCCAATCGTCAAATTACATTCTGTTGGCAAAGAGCTTGATTGCAATCTATATGCCAAACTTGAAATGTTTAATCCTGGTGCATCTGTTAAAGATAGGACAGCTTTCTGCATGATAGATTGTGCTGAAAAAGATGGTCGTATTAAACCTGGTGACACACTTATTGAAGCAACCTCGGGAAATACTGGAATTGGACTTGCTTTAGCTGCTGCGGTCAGAGGATATAAGCTTATTATTTGCATGCCTGAAAAAATGAGTATGGAAAAAGAATTAACTATTAAAGCTCTTGGAGCTAAAATTGTTCGCACTCCTACGGAGGCAGCTCATAATCATCCTGATAGTAATTTTGGTGTAGCTGCTCGTTTAAATAAAGAGATTACTAATAGTCACATTTTGGATCAATGGAATAATAATTGTAATCCAGATGTGCATTTTAAAAATACTGCTCAAGAAATTATTGATGATTTTGGATCAGACTTAGATATGGTCGTTATGGGAGTTGGAACTGGTGGCACATTAACCGGCATTGGAAAACGACTTAAAGAGCATAACCCTCATATTCAAATTATTGGTGCCGATCCATATGGATCTATTCTTGGTGGAGAAGATGAATACAAAGGTCAACCGTACAAAGTTGAAGGAATTGGTTATGACTTTATTCCAAAAACCTTTGAACCAGAAATAGCTGATAAATTTATTAAAGTTAATGATAAAGAAGCATTTACTACTGCAAGAGCCCTTATTCGTGAAGAAGGACTATTAATTGGAGGATCATGTGGCTCAGCCATGTTTGCAGCTCTTAAAGCAGCAAAATCGCTCAAAAAAGGGCAAAACTGCTTAGTAATACTACCTGATAGTATCAGAAATTATATGAGAAAGTTTCTTTCAGACGATTGGATGAAAGAAAACGATATTATTTAAATTATTTTTTTAATTTCTTTTGCAATCTTTTGACTAACACCAAGTTTGTAAGCTAATGCTTTATCTGATAAATCTTTCATATCACTGGTATTTTGAAATCCTTTATATATTTTTTCAACGGTTTTCTTTCCAACGCCAGGAATATCTTCAAATTTTGATTTAGCGATACCTTTGGTTCTTTTTTGTCTTTGAAATGTAATTGCAAACCTGTGCGCCTCATCTCTTAACTGTTTTAAAATATTTAAAGCAGGAGAATTTTTGGCAATACGNAGGGANTCTTTTTGTTCNGGTAAAAATAATTCTTCTAAGCGCTTAGCTAGTGCTACTATCGGTAAATCAAGTTTTAATTCTTTAAGTGATTCTAATGCAGCAGATAACTGNCCTTTTCCACCATCAATTAATATAAGATCAGGTAAGGTATTTTTTTCTGTTAATTGACGNTTATATCGCCTAAAAACAACCTCTCTCATTGATTCAAAATCATCTATTTTATTTACATTGATATTATATTTTCTATAAGCACTCTTAAATGGTCTTCCATCTTTGAATACCACCATAGAAGCTACTGTATTAGTTCCTCCTAAATGGGATATATCGAACGCTTCAATNAGTCTTGGNGGTTTTGTAAGATTTAAGATATCTTTTAATTCATTTAATAATTTTGGAATATAATCTTTGCGCTTTTCAATATTTAATAACCATTCATTCAATAATAATTTTGCATTTCGATTTGCAAGTTTTAATTCTTGTAATTTTACCGCTCTTTGAGGAACATGAAATGTAACCTTTCTTCCTGCTTTATTTGACAACCAAGATTCTAACTCTTTTGTCTCTTCCGGGAACTCAGGAAAATAAATCTTATTAGGTATGTATGCAGCATTCATATAAAAATTGATTACAATGGTTCTTAATATCTTATCAAGCGACTCATCTGAGTCCAATGAAATCTTTTCTCTGCTTAATATTCTACCTTCTCTTATTCGCAATATCACAACTACGAAATGCTTGTCTTTATTTTGAAAGCCAATTACATCACGATTAGAAAAATCTGCTTCTAATTTTCGTTGTCCAATTTTAAAAGAATTAATTGCTTTTAGTTGATCTCTTATTCTAGCAGAATCTTCATACATCAATTCTGAAGAATAATAATTCATTTGAGAAGATAATTTTTTTTCTACCGCTTTTGTTTCGCCCTTTAAAAAAGCTATCATATCGACAACCATCTCTTGATATTCATCTTCAGTGATNGTTCGAATTCCTAAACCATTTTTTAACACCATCGGCTGATTAGTTATTTCGTCAATCTCATTNAGTTGTATATANCAATTTCTTATTGGAAAAGCTCTATANAATACATCAAGTAATCGTCNCATAGATTTTACATCAGTATATGGGCCAAAATACTTAGCTTTGTCATTATGAATCTTTCTAGTTATAAAAACTTTTGGAAATTGTTCTTTGGTAATTTTTAAATATGGAAATGATTTATCATCTTTTAGTTGAACATTATACTTTGGTTTAAATTTTTTAATGAGCGTTGCTTCTGTGATAAATGCATCAGCCTCNTCTTGACAAACAATCCATTCAAAATCTTCAATCTTTTTTAATAATGATTGTTCTTTNGGGGTTCGATATGATTTTTTTACAAAGTATGATTTAACTCTATTTTTTAAGTTTTTAGCCTTTCCAATGTAAATGATTTTACCGTTTATATCTTTAAACTGATAAATACCTGGCTGCTTAGGAAGCCCTAAAATCTTGGACTGTATGCTAATATTATGATCTCCAAAATGTTTTGGTAAATAAGACNAATACAGCAAATATCTCTAAACGTCCTAAAATCATACCAAACATCATTAAATACTTTCCAACAGCATGCATGTCGCTATAATTATTCATAGCTCCATATTCACCTATTGAAGGTCCAATATTCCCCATTGCAGATGCCGCAGCGCCTATAGATGACTCCAAATTATCCCCAAGCATTACAAAAACAATAGATGCTAGGAAAAAGAATAACACGTAAAAAAGAAAAAATGCCAAAGTTTTTCTTATCAATTCATCAGATAAAACCTGCCTACCAATCCTCACTGGAATAATTGCTTTTTCATGCAATGCTCTCTTCAACTCTACTCTTACGTATTTAAAAAGAGCAACAATCCTAATTAGTTTGATTCCTCCGCTGGTTGATCCACCCATTGCTCCAGCAAACATTAAAATAAACAATAAGTATTGGGATATAAACGGAGTCCAATTGCTATAATTGGTTGATGTATATCCAGTAGTAGTTATTATTGAAACAGTTTGGAATGCAATATCTAAAGGAGAATTTTCTTCGCTATTAAAATACCCAAGTGAGAAAATAAGCCCTGAAAAAAATATGCAAACCAAAATATAATATTGAAACTCTCTATCTCGTTGATATGATTTTAATCCCAAATTAACAGCTCTGAAATGAAGTGCAAAATTAGTTCCCGTAATAAGCATAAATAATAAAATAATAGATTTTATATAATCAGATTGTCCATTGATACTATCATTAAAAGTTGAAAATCCACCGGATGGCATAGTTGTCATTGCATGACAAATAGCATCAAAAAATGACATATTGTATGATAATAGAAAAAACAATGTAACAGTAAAGCCAACATAAAATTTGATTAACAATCTTGCTGTATCTTTTATTCTTGGAGTAATTTTTTCTGAAGATGGTCCAGGATATTCGAGNTTAAAAATTTTCTCCCCTGAAACTCCAAGTAAAGGCAATAAAGCGATAGTAAAAATTACAATACCAAGTCCGCCAAACCATTGAAGGAAAGATCTCCAAAAAAGAATACTTTTGGGCNTACTTTCAATATCTACTAAAATAGTTGCTCCTGTTGTAGTTACGCCAGAAACAGCTTCAAAAAGAGCATTAGAATATCCATCAAAACTTCCAGAAAGAAAGAATGGTATTGAACCAAAAAATGAAGCGGCAATCCAACATAATACAATTACTAAAAAAACATCCTTATTAGAAAATGATTTTGCTTTTCTTGAAAAATACCAGACGGGAATTGAGCACAAAATAGATATTACAGAAACTTGGAATAAGTATAAATTTTTTGTTTCAAAATACTCTATTGTTGCAGGAATTAGTAAAAAAATTGATAGTAGTGCTATTAGAATTGATAATAGCCTAAATGTTGGTTTTAGACTCATTATTCGTTGCTAAAAATTTTACTAACTTCCCTAATTTTTGAATTAATACAAAAAATCAATACTGTATCATTCTCACATATTTGAAAGTCCCCTGCAGGAATTTTTATGTGACCATTATGATTCACTAATGCAACTATACACCCATGGGGCAAATTAAGATTAGATACAGGCAATCTAGCAGCCTTAGAATCTTTTTCAGCTATTAACTCAATGGCTTCCATGTCTAAGGAGCTAAAAAGTTGTATAACATGCTCTTTTTGGTCAATTCTTATGGATTTGATAACAGCATTAACGCTAACAGTATTTTTACTGACAATTGATCCAATGCCTAAATCTGACATATTTCTCACATAGTCTGGATTTGTAACATGGATAATTGAATGTTTGGCTTTCAATTGTTTAGATAAAATTCCTGCTAATAAATTTAGCTGCTGATCTTCTGTAACTGCAATAAAGGAGTCAACCTCAGAAATATTTTCACCTTTTAAAAATTCTACATCCGTTGCATCTGAATTTAAAACAATTGTTTTATCAAGGTTATTAGCAATTTGGGTAGCTTTTTCTTTTGATTTTTCAATCAACCTTACAGACATTTCATCTTCTAATAAGGATGCAATTCTTCTTCCAATTTTACTTGCTCCTGCAATCATTATTCTTTTGGATTGGGAATTTTCAATACCAAGTCCTTCAAGTAGTTGGTTTAAATTTTTAGACCTTACAAAAAAGAATATGTAATCTTCTGGTTCAAATTTAAATGTTGTGGTTGGGATTGTCATTTTTTCACCACGAATCACAGCAACTATTAAGCTTTTAAACTCAATATTCATTTTATGGAACTCATCTACAGTCATTCCGGATAATTTTGAGCGATGATTAATTTTTTTAGAGAATAAAACTGCTTTTCCACCTTCAAATTCATAAAACTTATCAGCATAAGGATGTCTTACTAGCGTAATTATTTCTTTGGCAACTTCATCTTCTGGATGAATAACAATATCTACGCCAAATTTTTCAGGTGGTAGCGCATTTCCATTTCTTGAATAATCTAAATCTCTTAAACGAGCAATAATTTTCTTTGCACCTAGATTATGACATTTTAACGAAGAAATTAGATTTGTTTCATCTGAATCTGTCAAACAGAAAACGTAGTCAGCTTCAGCTATATTTATATCTTTTAAAATTTGTTCGTCAGAACCATTTCCCTGAGTTACGATAACGTCTAAATGTTCATTTGCTCTAGCACATTTAGCATGGTCTATATCAATTATAGATATATCATAATCTAGCTCACCAAGGGACTTGGCTACATGAAAGCCTACCTCTCCAGCACCTATAATAACAATTTTCATGTCTGGCCATAAATCTATAAAGAATTATATCAAAATCAATAACAATTCGGTTATTTTCTTCTAATAATTTCAGCGCCTAGAATAGATAATTTTTCCTCGATTTTATCATAACCTCTATCAATATGATATATTCTACTTATTGTTGTTTTACCTTTTGCGCATAATGCAGCTATGATTAAGGCTGCGGACGCTCTAATGTCTGTTGACATTACATCCGCTCCAACTAGGTTTTGATTTCCTTGAATTCTCGCGATAGAATTTTCAAGCTTTATATCACAATTAAGCCTATTTAATTCCATAATATGGGTGAATCTATCATAATATATATTTTCTTTTATAGTTGAAACTCCCTTAGCTAAACACATTAACATCATCCACTGTGCTTGAAGATCGGTTGGAAATCCAGGATATTCATTTGTTTCCATGTCTGTTGGAGCAATATTACTTCCATCTGATTCAATAATAATAAAATCTGCACCTATATCTACTTGAACTTGCGCTTTCTTTAAGTAATTGCTAACAGAATCCAAATGTTCTGGAATAATATTTTTAATTTTAACTTTTCCGCCAACTGCAGCAGTTGCAATCATAAACGTACCGGCTTCTATTCTATCTGGAATAACTGAAATGCTATCAATTGAGTTTAATGACTGAACTCCTGTAATTGTAAGAGTATTTGATCCTATGCCATCAATTTTAGCTCCCATGCTATTTAACATATTGCAAAGCTGTTGAATTTCAGGTTCTGCCGCAGCATTGGTAAGCGTTGTAACACCTTTAGCAAAAATAGCTGTCATCACAACATTGCCTGTTGCACCAACCGATATTTTAGGAAAGTGTATTGTATTACCAGTTATTTTTTTAGCAGTAGCAATCACATAACCATTTTCGATTTTAATATCAACTCCTAGAGCTTTTAAGGCTTCCAAATGAAAGTCTACCGGCCTAGGACCCCATGCACAACCTCCAGGCAAAGAAACTTTAGCATATCCAAATTTTGCTATTAAAGGCCCTAAAACATAAAATGATGCTCTCATTGTTTTTACTAAATCATAAGAAGCAAAAGGATTGTCTAAGCTTGAGGAGTCTACCGTAATTGAATTATTTGGATCAAAGTGAACCTTTGCTCCCATACTTTCTAAAAGCTTGGCCATGGTTGCAGAATCTGATAAAAAAGGGACATTTAAAATTTGCAATTTTTTATTGTTAAGGATTGCTGCGGCCATCAGAGGTAAAACAGCATTTTTAGCTCCACTTATTTTGACTTCCCCATGAAGAGATTTTCTTCCATTTATTTCAAAATAATCCATTAGCTTCTAATGCAAAAAGCAATTGCATAGTTCCCATCATGTGAAATGGATAACTCAATATTTTGGCAATTTGGAGCTTTAACACCTGGCTTTCCACTCTCATAATTAAATATTTCAATTGATTTAAAATTATTTGAAGAAATTAAGCTTTTGGTTGAACTTGCTTTCTTAACTGCTTCTTTGGCGGCAAATCTGCCAGCAAAAAATTGGGCTTCATCATTTTTTGATAATGCATCCTTTATTTCACTGGATGAAAATATTTTTGATAAAAATCTATCTCTTTTTGATGATGTAATTATATCTCTAATTCTTTTGATAGATACAATGTCTACTCCAACAGAAAGCTTATTTTCCATTTTCATTTTCAACTATTTGAATAATTTCAGAAATATCATCGATATCCCAATTTGCACCAGAATTTTTAACTCCAAAAGTATCACCATAGCGAGCAAAAATTGTTTTTATTCCTAGGCTATTTGCTCCTACTACATCTCTTTCAGGCCAATCTCCAATCATGACTACTTCCTCTTTAGATAAAGCTAATTTTTTTAAGACTAGATTAAAAGGCTTAGGAGAAGGTTTTCTCTCTTTTGAATCATCGAATGTGACGACCGCATCAAACATATGGTGAAGATTTAAATAATAAATTCTCATCCATGCCTCTCTACTTGGTGCGTCAGAAACAATTGCAAGTCTTATACCATTTTTCATTAAATGATTAAGTGTTCTATGCACATTTGGATAAGCTTTTAAATTAGCTTCTTTTCCTCTTCTGTAAGCAACAATTGCTGCGGCAAGATATTTGTTATCTACGTAACCAATTTTATCATTTAAAAACTTATTAAATACTAGTTGGTGTTCCCAACCTTCCGATTCATAAATAGACATAACTTCATTATATGATTGCTCCAAATCAAGCTCTAAACCGGCTTCTTTCATAGAAAGCAGTGCATTTTGTACTGCCTCCCTTTTCATTTTGATAAAATCTAAAAGTGTATTATCTAAATCAAAAATTACAGCTTTGATCATTGCTCGTATTTTTCTGGATTTCTAACACGATCAATTTCATACTCAGCCATTTTTCTCCATTCACGATCATTCCTTGCTTTTTCAAAATGATTTATAGATGTGTTTTTATTACCTTTTCCATTGCAGTACTCAGCAATCCCTAACTCAAACCATCCGCCTCCAAAGTTCTTTTTTAAATCAATCGATTCAAGGGCTGCATTTTTGGCAGCTTCACAATCGTTTAATTTATTATACGCTTCAGCTAAATGAAACCATGATAGGAATTCCTTTGGAGATAATTCAACAGCCTCTGATAACGATTCGGCTGATTTTTCGTAATTTCCAACCTTTGCATAAGTTATACCCAACCCATGATAAGCAGCAGAATAATTTGACTTTACTTCAATAGCTTTTTTAAAACTTGTAATCGCACTATCAAAATCTTCAAGATCAATAAATAAATCTCCAAGACTTTTATGAGCTTTATAATACTTCTTGTTCAGCCTAACAGTTTCTTCAAAAGAATTTTTTGCATTTTCGATATCACCATTATCTTTATAAGCTAATCCTAAATTATACCATCCCTTATCAAATGTTTTTTTGATATTTAGAGCTTTTAAATAATTATCTATTGATAAGGTTAAATTTCCCATTTTTTTCTGCAGCACACCCATTTGAAAGTATGCTTGGTACAGTCTTGAATTAATAATTAGTACCTGTTCATACTTGGTTAAAGCCATTTCTAAATTTCCATTTTTATAGTCTTGATTTGCACTATTGTATAATTTTTTGGCAACATTAGAAATTGATTGTTTCGATTTTGTATAATTTGAATCAATAGCTAATGATTTCTTATAGAAATCAACTGAAGTTAAATATTCTTTTTTTCCTTCATATGCTTTACCGGTTCCATACATAGCTTCTGCAGAATTTGGAACACTGCTTAACACGTCTGAGAACCCCTGAATAGCATCATCGAATCTTCCATCTTTAACTGATCGATTTGCATTGATCATTTTATTTCTAAGGCCATTCAACCTATCAAATTCTTTTCTGAATGAATCGTTGGATTTATCTGCTTCAATAGCTGCTCTAATTTTTTCTCCAGCAAGCTCAATATCTCCAGATGAAAGTGCTTTTTGAGACTCTTCATACAAGTCAATAGCCGACGTCTGAGCGTAAATTGAAGTTAAAGTTATAAGTACTAAAAAAAAGTTTTTCATTTTCTCACCTTATGTTTATTAAGTAATGCCTAATCTATTAATCTTTTAAAAATAATGTTAAATAAATATTTTGTGCCGAAGGCGGGACTTGAACCCACACAGAGTTTCCTCCACTAGCCCCTCAAGCTAGCGTGTCTACCAATTCCACCACTTCGGCGAAAATTAATTTGTAGAAGACTCTTGTGGAATCAACTCATCTGCTGAAGGAAGAGAAAATTCTTGTGGTACTACCTCATCAATTTGTCTTGATTCTGCATCTTTTTGTAAAATTGAATCAGTAGTAGCATTAGACTCTCCGCTCAAAGCACCAATAAGCATTGCTAACCCAATGAAAGCAATTCCTAGTCCTGTAGTTAATTTTGTAATGAAATCATTAGCTCCTGTTGAACCCATCATTGAGTTGGCTGTACCGCTCATCATAGAGTTTAAGCCACCTTGACCTGATTGCATAAGTACAACTACTATCAACAAAATACTAATTATGGTATGTATTGTTATTAAAAACTGAATCATATTACCTCATTTTCTTTAAAATATTTTCAAATTTTTTAAAATCTGCGCTAGCACTACCAATCAAAAAACCGTCTAATAAAGGTATGGTAGATAAACTCTCAACAGAGCTTTCGTCTACTGAGCCTCCATAAAATAAATTTATCTCACTCAATACTTCATCGGAATATAAACTTTTTATAGCATTATTTATATAGGAAAGAACTTCTGCTATATAATCATTAGAAGCCACCAATCCAGTTCCAATAGCCCAAACTGGTTCATATGCAATAATAAGCTTTTTTCCATTTAAAGCGCTTGGTAGGATTGATAGTTGCTTATCAACAACCTCAAAAGTTTTATCTTGATTTTTTTCTTCCAAAGTTTCTCCTATACAAAGGATTGTAGTTTCAACAGCCTGCAAAGAATTTTCTAATTTTTTCTTAACAACCTTTTCATCTTCTTTGAAAATAATCCTTCTTTCAGAATGACCAACAATACAAGAATCGACAGGTATTGAACTAATTGAATTAGAGCCAGTAACCGCACCGCTCAATTCATATCACAGTCTTGCATTCCTACTTTAATATTAGGCATATTTTGTAAAGCGTTTTTTACTGAACTTAAAGCAGTATGACTTGGAAAAATCATCACTTTTTTATCTGCAAATAGATCTTTATTTGAAGACATCTTTGATATAAAATCAATCGATTCTTCTTCGTTTAAATACATCTTCCAATTTGCTGCAAAAATTTTACTCATTATTTTTTTAACAACTCCAATGCAGGAAGCTTACTTCCTGATAACATTTCCAAACAAGAACCTCCTCCTGTTGAAACATGTGAAAATTGATCAATAAATTCTTCATTATAATTCCTAATTGCGGCTACAGTATCTCCGCCTCCAACAATTGAAGTTAATTCGTTTTCCATGATAGCATCAACTATTCTATTTGTTCCTGTCGCAAAATTAGGATTTTCAGCTACTCCAACAGTACCATTCCAAAGAACGGTTTCTGACTCTGATATTATTTTGCTAAAAAGGTCAATTGATTTTACTCCTATGTCTTCACAAATCATTTTACTTGGGATGTTACTAGCATCAGCAGTACAAATATCTCCCGAACCAAATTTTCTTAATTCTCCAGTAAAATCGACAGGCAGGACAATCTTAGTTTTTTTTCTATTAGCTTTATTAATTAACATTGAGGCAGTATCAATTTTATCCTCTTCCATCAAAGAAAGACCTATCTCTCTGCCCATACTTGCCATAAATGTATTTGCCATAGCTCCACCAATAATAATATTATCAGCTAATCCTAAAAAATTTTCTATTACTCCAATCTTTGTATCAATTTTTGCTCCGCCAATAATCAAAGTTAAAGGTTTGGTTGGGTTTGATAAATTTTCTGATAAAAATTTTACTTCTTTTTCTACTAAAAATCCCATTCCCTTTGTAGCAAAATGCTTTGTGATATTTGCATTTGACGCATGTTCTCGGTGTGCAGTTCCAAATGCATCATTTATATATATTGATCCATGCTTTGCTAATTGAGCAGCAAAAAATTGATCGTTTAAGGTTTCTTCATTGTAAAATCTTAGATTTTCTAATAAATGTATTTCTCCATCTTTTAAATTTTTAGATACATCAATTGCATCCTCTGAAATACAATCATCTGAAAATTTAATTGGCATCTCTAGCAATTCTGCGAGCTTTTCTCCAGCAGGCATCAAAGAAAACATTTTATTCTTTCTACCTTTAGGTCTACCCATATGTGACATTAAAACAACTTTAGATCCTTGCTCTAAGCAGTATTGAATTGTAGGTAGAGATTTTAAGATTCTAAAGTCGTCAACAACAAGATCATTCACCACTGGTACGTTATAATCAACTCTAATAAGCACTGTTTTACCAGAAGTTGTATTTGATGACTTAAAGTCAATTGATGATATCTTACGCATCATAACGGCATAAGATACTAATTAATCTAAACAATTCCTTGGTCAATCATCGAATCGGCAACTCTTACAAATCCACCAATATTAGCACCATCAACATAGTTAATGAAATCTTCTTTAGTACCATATGTAACACAAGTGCTATGGATTCGCTCCATAATACCTTTAAGCAAGCTGTCTACTTCTTCACTTTTTAGAGGCATTCTGGTGCTATTTTGACTCATTTCTAAGCCAGAAACTGCAACGCCACCTGCATTAGCTGCTTTACCAGGACCAAATAAGATTTTTTCATTAATAAAATGATGAACTGCATCGGTAGTTGATGGCATATTTGCTCCCTCAGCAACGACAAAACATCCATTTTTGGTAAGCAATTTAGCATCATCAACATTTAGCTCATTTTGAGTTGCGCAAGGAAGTGCGATATCACACTTAACTTCCCAAGGTGTTTTTCCTTCAATAAATTCTACGTTGAATTTTTTAGCATACTCTGAAATTCGAGCGGATCTTTTTTCTTTTAACTCTTTGACAAATTCTAATTTCTCTAAAGTAATTCCATTGGAATCATATATATAACCAGATGAATCGGATAATGTAACTGGCTTAGCTCCAAGTTGAATTAGTTTTTCGCAAGCAAATTGAGCAACATTTCCAGAACCTGAGATAGTTACTACTTTTCCAGATAAATTATCTTTCCTTGTTTTTAACATTTCATCTACAAAATATACTGTTCCATACCCTGTTGCTTCTGGACGAATTAAACTTCCGCCCCAATCAGTCTTTTTCCCTGTCAAAACTCCAGTGAACTCATTTCTCAATCTTTTGTATTGTCCGAACATATAACCAATTTCTCTTCCTCCCACACCAATATCTCCAGCAGGAACATCTGTGTTATGTCCAATGTGTTTAGATAGTTCGGTCATGAAAGACTGACAGAATTTCATAATTTCATTATCAGACTTTCCTTTTGGATCAAAGTCTGAACCACCTTTACCTCCACCCATGCTAAGACCCGTAAGACTATTTTTAAAAATTTGTTCAAAAGCTAAAAATTTTAAAATTCCTAAGTTAACACTGGGATGAAACCTCAATCCGCCTTTATAAGGACCAATAGCTGAGTTAAACTGAATTCTATATCCAAGGTTAACATGTACTTTTTTGTTATCATCAACCCAAGGAACTCTAAAAATTATTGCTCTTTCTGGAACAACAATACGATCTAATATATTATTATTTAAATAATTCTCATCACCTTGAACTGTATCCCATATAGAGCTAATAACTTCTTCAACAGCTTGGTGAAATTCATTTTCATTAGGAAATTTTAATTTTACGTTTGTTAAAAAATCATCTTTTGATTTATAATTCATTGAGCTAGTTATCTCCACTTTGTTTCATCAATGAATGAGATTACCAAAACATAAAAAAAAAGCAAAGTACTTTTTAAAAAACTTTATTCTAAAAATTAAAATAATTTAGACATTTAAAACATTGTGATATAACTTTAGCCGTTTATGGCGGAGTAGCTCAGTTGGTTAGAGCAGCGGAATCATAATCCGAAGGTCGGGAGTTCAAATCTCTCCTCCGCTACAAAAATTACTTATTGTTTCAATTTCATAGCTTGTTAAAATTTCAGAAAAATACTTATTAGAATATTTTTTATTATAATCTAAATCGTGTTGAATATTATCTTTTGGAAAGCTCTTCCTTGATTGCCTTCCTTTTCTTAATGATTCAATAGTTTTTACAATATTTTCTGAAAATTCTAGTTCTAGCCATTCAAAAAGATATCTTATTTCACCTATTGGATCTTCTACTAACTTATTTTGTGAAAAAAAATATATATTATTAGAATTAATTTCAGATTTATAGATACTAACCAACTCATAGAATTGAATAGCTCCTACAACTTCAGAAGATAATTTTTTGGAAGGTTTAAGATCTCTAGCTCTTAATTCATTATCAGAAAATAATTTTGATAATTTACTATATTCAGAAAAATTCCATTTCATCCTCTTAAAACTTGCAGCTAAAGGTTTTAACGGCCTTTCGCAAAAAATTACTTTATATTTTTTACATATTTCCTTTGATGAAAAAATTAAAAAAGGATCTTTTATAATTAGACGCTGGTTACTTGATGATAATCTGGCTTTATAAAATGAAATTGAAGATTCGTTTCCAATAAAATATTTAAATATTTTTTTTGAAATTGAATCAGAGGATGAGATACCAATTTTAAATTTAGATTTTAAATTTATTAAATCTTCTAAAATTTTATTAAAACGAATCTCAGATATATTTTTACCAGGATAGGGATAATTAAATTCAATACCTGTAATGCCCTGTTTCGCATTAAATGGCTCATATATCATCGATAGGCCTTCTACGCTGGAAAGTATTCGACCTAATGGCGTTGTTCCAGTTCTTGGCATACCAGAAATGATTATTGGTTCTTTAAAATTTTTCATACTTTTTAGTCATTATGCAATCAATAAAAAATAAAGAAGAAATTTATACAAAATGCATTAAAAGTATTAATAATACATCTTCGAAAGATAAGTTAAAAACAATAAGTAGCTTGCTTTTTGATTCTTTTGAAAACTGGATATTTTGTGGATTTTATTTTAAAAAGGATAATCAACTTGTTATTGGAGACTATAAATCACTTAAAATACCATGCAGTCCAATCGATATGAATGGTGTATGTGGAACAGCAATGCTAAAAAATGAAATTCTAAATATCCCTAATGTTAATAAATTTCCAGGACATATAGTATGTGACTCGAACAGTAAATCTGAATTATGCATTCCATTCAATATTCAATCCACTAATTTTGTATTGGATATAGACTCAAATAAGTTGGATGATTTTGATGAACTAGACTGCAAGTTCTTGACTGAAATTATCAAAAATCTCTAAAACTATTCTTTGGCTTCTTCGACGACTTCAACTTCTTCAGTTTTATCGACAATGTCATCATTTTCAAAGTTGAACTTATCTACAAACTCAATAAGAGAAACTTTGGCTGAATCATTTGGCCTAGAACCAAGTTTAATTATACGAGTATAACCGCCAGGTCTATCAGTATAGCTAGGAGCAATAACATCAAAAAGTGCTTTAACAGCTGCGTCATTATGAATTTTCTTCAAAACTTCCCTTCTATTATGCACAGTATGATTCTTTGCTTTAGTAATCATTGGCTCAATAAATTTTCTGAGCTCTAAAGCTTTCTCATGAGTAGTCTTTATTCTCTTGTGTTCAATTAATGAACTTGCCAAGTTTGACATCAACGCTTTTCTATGCGCCGCTGATCTACCAAATTTACGTGCTGATATTCTTTTTCTCATTATGCTTCATCTTCAGTATAAGGGCTTGTATCCATACCAAATTTTAAGCCCATAGTTTCTAGTTTTTCTATAAGCTCATTTAAAGATTTTCTACCAAAATTTTTATACTCTAACATTTCAGCTTCATCTTTATCTACAAGCTCTCCAATCAATGTAATTCCTGCTGCTTCTAAGCAATTATGACTTCTTACAGAAAGTTCCATTTCATCGATTGATGATTCTAAGAGTTTACGTATCTGAAGAATTTCCTCACTTACTGGTTTATCAATCTCTAGAATTGAAGGATTACTGATTGAATTAATAATATTATAATGCTCTGAAAGCACAGATGAACAGTAACTTACTGCATCTATTGGAGAAATAGATCCATCCGTAGCAACATTCAGTGATAGCATTTCAGTATCTTCTTTAGCACCTGGCAACGGAGATACGTTGAAAGAAACTTTAGTAACAGGATTGAAAATACTATCAATTGGAATCATTCCAACAGGAGAATTATTTAACTTGTTCTCTTCACTAGATTTGTAACCCTTTCCTATTCCAAGTCTCAATTCAACTTCTAAGGTTGTTCCTTTAGCGATATCTGTTATATGATGCTCAGGATTTAAGATTGTAAAATCATCACTTGCTGCTTGAATATCTGCAGCAGTAAAAGCTTTAGGCCCTTTAACCTTAAGAAAAATTGGCTCTACAGAGCTTTCAAATAAATGAAATCTGACACCCTTAAGGTTCATGATTACATCTGCAACATCTTCTGTTACGCCTTCAATTGTAGAAAACTCATGATGAGCACCTTCTATTTTTACATTTGTTATCGCAGCTCCAGGCACAGCAGTAAGAAGAGCTCTTCTTAAAGAATTGCCAAGAGTAATACCATATCCTCTGTCAAGCGGTTTGATGGTAAAGTTGCTAGTATTTTCATCTGTAACTTTGTGCGAAATTTTAAATTTTAAATCATTGCTCATGTTTCTTCCTTTATCTTGAGTAGTATTCTACAACTAATTGTTCGTTCATGGTTAAATCAATTTCATCTCTTTCTGGAAGACTAATAAATGTACCTTCCATTTTAGCCTTATCAACTGATAACCAAGAAATATTTAAATCACCCTTCACCATTTTGATAGAGTTTAAAATAAGATCAAGTTTTTTACTTTTATCTCTTACTGTTATTAAATCTCCAGGTTTCAATCTGTATGAAGCAATATTAACCTTGCGGTTATTAACCAAAAAGTGTCCATGGCTTACTAGCTGTCTAGCAGATGGTCTTGTTGGAGCAAAACCAAGCTTGTAGACAACATTGTCTAGCCTTGATTCCAGCATTACTAATAAGTTTAACCCAGTTTCACCTTTCATTTGAGAAGCTTTTTTAAAATAATTTCTAAATTGTTTTTCTAGCATTCCGTAGGTGAATTTAATTTTTTGTTTTTCATTCAGCTGTACTGAGTAAGTCGAAAATCTTTTTCCAGCCTTACCATGCTGACCTGGTCTATAACCTTTTTTTGATAATAGTCTATCAAATTTTGGATTACCGAAAATATTAACTCCAAGCTTTCTAACTAACTTACCTTTTGGTGTACTTAATTTTGCCATATTTTATACTCTTCTTTGTTTTTTAGGTCTGCATCCATTATGAGGTAATGGCGTTACATCAGAAATTGATGTAACCTGTAAGCCAGCGGTTGAAAGCGCTCTGATTGCAGATTCTCTTCCTGCTCCAGGACCTTTAACTTTTACAGCTACAGTTGTCATTCCCATACTAACTACTTCACTAGCAACTTTTTCTGATGCCACTGTTGCAGCATAAGCAGTATTCTTTCGTGAACCTTTAAATCCTGCTTTTCCAGCAGTTGCCCATGCAACAACATTACCAAATTCATCCGAAACAGTAATGTTTGTGTTGTTAAATGTTGCTTTAATATGAACAATCCCATTAGGATTGATTTTTTTCTTTTTCTTATTAGATCTTGTCTGAGTTGCCATATTATACTGCCTTCTTACCTAGTGAAATTGAAATTCTTTTCTTGCCTCTTCTAGTTCTAGAGTTAGTTTTAGTTCTTTGACCTCTTGATGGTAAAGATTTTCTATGTCTAACACCTCTATAACTACCTATATCTTGTAATCTTTTAACATTTTTTAAATTTTCACTTCTTAACTCACCCTCGATAAGAAGTTTAAGCTCTACGATAACTTTTCTTATTTCATCTTCTTGTTTAGATGTTAAATCTGTAACGCGAACATCAGGATCAACTTTTGCTTGTTCACATATACTTAAAGCAGTTTTTAATCCTATTCCGTGAACATATCTTAATGAATATGCTACTTTTTTATCTTTTGGTATATCAACACCTGCTATTCTAGCCATTATCCTTGCCTCTGTTTATGTCTAGGGTTTTTCTTATTGATAACATAAATACGACCTTTTCTTCGTACAATAATGCAATCTCTAGTTCTTTTTTTTACTGAAGCTTTTACTTTCATAATTATTGCCTAAATGTTATTCTTCCTCTGCTTAAATCATATGGAGAAAGTTGTAAATCAACCTTATCTCCTGGAAGCATTTTTATAAAATGCATTCTCATTTTACCACTTACATGAGCTAATACTTCATGCTCTTTTCCGCCAAGATTAATCATAACTCTAAATCTAGCTCCTGGTAAAGCTTCCTTTATAACTCCTTCTACTTCTATTGATTCTTGTTTTGCCATAATCTAATTACGTTAAAATTCTGGGTTGCAACTTAGTAATAAGAATTGAATGTTCAAAGTGCGCACTTACAGACCCATCTTTAGTTCTAATTGTCCATCCGTCACTATCTGTTTTTATGTGCCTAGAACCCATATTAACCATAGGCTCTATAGCTAAACACATTCCTTCTTTTAATTCTATATTAAGATCTGTTGTCGTTGGTTCTGAAAAATTAGGAATTTGAGGGTGAATATGAAGCTGTTTGCCTATTCCATGCCCAACAAGTTCTCTAACTACAGAATATCCTTCTGATTCAACATATTTTTGAATTGAATCACTAATATCAAAGACTTTATTTCCAACTACTGCATTGTCAATACCAATTTGAAGCGCTTTCTTTGTTACCTCTAGCAACTTAACCTTATCGCTAGAGATTTTTCCAACAGCAATTGTTCTTGCAGAATCGCTATAAAATTCGTTTTTAATAACTCCACAATCAATACTAACGATCTGACCTTCTTTCAATAAAACATCTTTTGGTATACCATGAACTATTTCATCATCTATTGATACAGTTAACGTAGCTGGAAAACCATTATATCCTTTGAATGCAGGTTTTGCATTACATGAAAGAATATATTGTTCGGCAATATTGTCTAATTCTAAAACTGATTGACCTGGCATAATATTTTTTTCTACTAAATCTAATGTATCAGAAAGGATTTGACAGCTTTCTGATATGGCAGATACTTCAATATGATTATTTAAATCAACCATTATCTTCTACTTCTCACTTTACCTTTAGTTAAAAAACCATCATAATGTCTTGATAAAAGATGGGATTCAATCTGGCTTAATGTATCGAGCCCTACCCCAACAACAATCAATAAACTTGTACCTCCAAAAAAAGATGCATATGCGTAGTCTAAACCAGCAAACTGCTGCAAGAAGTATGGCATAAGTGCTATAAACCCGAGAAAGCATGCTCCAGGTAAAGTAACTCGAGTTAAAATATTTTCAATAAACTCTGCAGTTTTCTTTCCAGGCTTTACTCCAGGAATAAATCCACCCTGTTGTTTTAGAGTAGATGATACTTGATTAGGATCAAATTGAAGTGCAGTGTAAAAGAAAGTGAAGAATATGATTAACAAAGCAAATAGAGTATTTGAAAACCAATGATCCATGGCAAATAAAGATATAAAACCAGATTGGGTAGCATCCTGACCAAAAAAGGTTGCAATTGTACCAGGAATTAAAATTATCGATTGAGCAAAAATAATAGGAATAACTCCTGCTGTATTAATTTTAAGCGGTAGAAATGTATTCTGGCCACCATAAACTTTTCTACCTACAATTCTTCTAGCATATTGAACAGGAACTTTTCTTACTCCTTGTTGAATAAGAATAATCATCATCACTAAAAAGAAAAATAAAAGCATCAAAAATAATTCGGATAGAATACCTCTTACTCCCTGTTGGAAATATGAAATTTCAGATATTACAACATTTGGAAATCCAGCAATAATACCTACCATAATTATCAATGATATTCCATTTCCAATTCCATGTTCTGTAATTTTTTCTCCTAGCCAAAGCAATAGCATTGTTCCAGTTGTTATACTAACAACAGCAGTAAATCTAAATAAGAAGCCAGGATCTAGCACAATTCCGTAACTCTCAAGGAGAAGCGAAATAAAGATAGACTGAACAAAGGCTAAAATAACCGTACCATATCTTGTTATTTGAGTAATCTTAGCTCTCCCACTTTCACCTTCCATAGCTAACCTTTGAAAGTATGGGAGTGTAGTTTGAAGTATTTGAATAACAATTGAAACAGAAATGTAAGGCATTATACCTAAACCAAAAATAGCAGCTTGACCAAAAGCTCCACCTGTGAAAAGATTGAAAAGGCCAAAAAATGTATCATTTAAAGATTCCATAGTTTGACGAAGTGCATCTGGATTTATACCAGGAATAGGCACTTGAGAACCTAATCTAACAATAACTAAAATTCCAAGTGTGAATAAGATTTTCCTTCTTAATTCAGGAATTGCAAAAATATTTCTTATTTTATCAATCACTGAATGGTAGCCTTTCCTCCAGACTCTTCAATTTTTTTAATAGCTGAATCACTAAATGATGATGCAGTTATATTCATTGCTTTGTCAAGAGTGCCGTTTCCTAAAATCTTAACAGGAACAAGACTTGATGAAATTAAACCATTTTTTGACATCACTTCTGCGTCGATATTTTTAGCTTTTAATTTGGCAATCTGAGAAAGGTTTACAATCTCAAATGACTTTGCAAAATTAAAATTATTAAATCCTCTGGTAGGAACTCTTCTATGTAATGGCATTTGACCACCCTCAAACCAATGACGATGTTTATGACCACTTCTTTGTCCAGCTCCTTTGTGACCTCTACCAGCAGTAGTACCTAGTCCAGAACCATGCCCTCTACCTACTCTTTTAGATTTTTTCAAAGCTTTTATTGGTTTTACTAATTTCATACTTCTTCTACCTTAACTAAATAATCAATTTTTTTAATCATGCCTACAATTGCATCGTTTGCATCTAAAACAACTGACTTATTCATTTTTCTTAATCCTAGCGCGTCTAGAGTTGCTTTAGCTTTTCTAGAGTAGCCAATTCTGCTTTTAACTTGTGTAATTTTTAGTTGTTTTTTTGCCATAATATTAAATCTCGAATAATGTTTTTGGAGTTTTACCTCTTTTCTTAGCAACCACTCTAACATCTTGCAGGCTAGTTAAAGCATTCATAACAGCTTTTGCAACATTCATAGAATTATTTGATCCTAAGACTTTAGAATAGATATTATTGATTCCTACTTGTTCCATAATCAAACGAACAGCTGAACCAGCAATGATACCTGTACCGTAAGGGGCAGGCTTAAGCAACACTCTGCTAGCACCATACTTCCCAATAATTTCATGAGGAATGGTATAATTATGCACTGGAATCTTAACAAGATTCTGTCTAGCATCTTCTTTGGCTTTAGTTATTGAAACAATAACCTCGTTTGCCTTGCCTGAACCAATACCTACATATTGTTTTCCGTCTCCAATAACAACCAAAGTAGCAAAACTAAATCTTTTACCTCTAGAATTTACTTTCGCGACACGGTTGATTCGAATAACTGATTCTTCTTTCAAATCAAGTTCGGAATAATTTATCATACTCATTTAAACTCCACTTATTAAAATTTTAAGCCACCCTCTCTAGCTGCATCAGCTAAAGATTTAACTCTTCCATGATATCTAAAACCATTTCTATCGAAATAAATTTTCTCAATTTTTTTACCTTTAACTCTCTTGGATAAAGATTTACCAACTTCAGCTGCGACTTCAACTTTATTCAGTTTTTTCTTTGAAAATTCTTTCTCTTTTGAAGAAGCTGAGAAAACTGTTTTTTGATTAAAATCATCAATTATTTGTGCTTCTATATGACTAGTACTTTTAAAGATACAAAGTCTCATTTCTCCTTTAACTGGAAATGCTTTTTTGGATCTTTTTCTTCTTCTAGAATACTGTTCTCTTTTAAGTTTTAAAGCTCTCATCTAATCTCCACCCCCAACTGTTTTACCTTGTTTTGAACGGACATACTCATCTTTATATCTAATACCTTTTCCTTTGTAAGGTTCAGGCTTTCTAAGCGATCTAATTTTAGCAGCAACTTGACCAACAAGTTGTTTATCAGCGCCTTTAATTTCCAACGAATTTTTCTGAGCAACTGCCTCAATTCCTTCTGGTAGATCAAATACAATATCATGAGAAAAGCCAAGCTGAAAGACAAGTCTATTGCCTTGAGGCTTAACATTGTAACCCACTCCAATTATTTCTAAATGTTTTGAAAACCCGCTTGTAACACCTTCGATAGCATTTGAAACTAACTGTCTAGTAGTTCCATGCATAGACCTTGAAACTTTGTCATTAGACTTCCTAGTCAAATTAATTGTGTTATCTTCAATTTTTAAAGAAACTTCATCGCAAATATTTACAACCAAGTTTCCGTTTGGTCCTTTGACCATTAAATGGCTTTCTTTGTTATCAAAAGAAACTCCATCTGGTATGCTAATTATTTTATTTCCTACTCTTGACATACTACCAAACGTTGCAAAGCAACTCTCCTCCAACTTTTAATTCTCTAGCAACTTTATTACTTAACACTCCTTTTGGAGTTGAAATTACACTAATTCCTAAACCATTCAATACTCTTGGGATATCTGAACAAGCAACATAAACTCTTTTTCCAGGTTTACTGATTTTTTCAATAGTTGTTATAGCAGGTGAATTATCATGATATCTTAAATAAACTCTGATATCTTCTTTACCTTCTTCCTTATCTACAAAAACAAAATTATCAATGAAACCTTCTTCTTTTAGTACTAATGATAATCTTTTCTTTAAATTAGAAGATGGCACATCAACCCATCTTTTTTTAGCAGCGTATCCGTTTCTAATTCTTGTACAAAAATCTGCTATTGGATCTGTCATTGACATAAAATTACTCCTACCAACTTGCCTTAGTCACACCAGGTAGCTCACCCTTAAGTGCTAATTCTCTAAATGTTATTCTTGATAAACCAAATTTTCTCATATATCCTTTAGGTCTTCCTGAAACAGCACAACGATTAGTAAGCCTTGAAGCGCTTGAAGATCTTGGCAATTTTTGTAGTTTCATAATTGCTTTATCTTTTTCTTCATCAGAAATATTAGGATTTTTAATAATTGCTCTTAACTCTTTTCTTAAAGCGTAATCTTTTTGCACTTTCTTTTGCAAATGGAACTCTCTAACTATTTTTGATTTTTTAGCCATTTTCTTCCTCAGTTTTGTTAGCTGCTCTTTTTTCTCTAATAGGTAAGCCCATAGCCCTTAAAAGCTCATAACACTCATCATCATTTGAAGCAGAAGTGGTAATTATTACATCCATACCTCTTAATGAATCAACTTTATCATAATCAATTTCAGCAAATACAATTTGTTCTTTAATACCAAAACTGTAATTACCCATGCCATCAAAGGACTTAAATGAAAGACCGCGAAAATCTCTTGTTCTCGGAAGCGCAACTGCGCACAATCTTTCTAAAAATTCGTACATAAAATCTTTACGTAAAGTAACTTTACAGCCAACGGGAAATCCTTTTCTAATCTTAAAATTAGAAACATCTTTTTTAGCTTTAGTAATTACAGGTTTTTGACCAGTAATTAACATCAATTCATCTAAAGCAGACTGCAGTGCTTTCTTATTATTTTTTGCATCACCTAATCCGATATTTAAAGTAATTTTTTCAACTTTAGGTACTTGCATTATGCTTGTAAAGTCAAACTTCTTCATTAAATGAGGTCTAACTTCATCTAAATATTTTTTCTTATAGTTTGGAGCGTTCATAAAAATTATCCTAATTCCTTACCAGTTCTTTTTGAAACTCTAACTTTAGACTTATCATCTAAAATTTTATAGCCAATTCTAGAAGCTTCATCTCCTTCTAAAACCATTAAATTTGACACATGCAATGATCTTTCTCTTTCTGAAAATCCTCCTTGCGGATTTTCTTGCGTTGGACGTACTGCTCTTTTTGTAAGCGCAACACCTTCAACGATTGCACGTTGAGAAATAGGTATCACTTTTAATACCTTGCCAGTCATCCCTTTAAAGTTTCCAGAAACAACTTTGACTATCATATCTTTTTTAATTTTCATTATAATACCTCTGGCGCCATTGAAATAATCTTCATATATCCGCCCTCTCTTAACTCTCTAGCAACAGGTCCAAAAATTCTTGTACCTTTTGGCTCATTTTGAGCATTTAATATTACAGCAGCATTATCGTCAAATCTTATATAAGAACCATCTCGTCTTCTAATTTCTTTTTTAACTCTAACAACAACTGCTCTAGCAACTTCACCCTTCTTAATCATTCCTCCTGGAGAAGAAGACTTAACTGAAACAACAATAACATCTCCAATACTTGCATATCTTTTTTTGGATCCACCCAAAACCTTGAAACACTGAACGATTTTTGCTCCAGAGTTATCAGCTACTTTTAATCTTGTCTCTTGCTGTATCACTATTTTTTTACGCCACTAAGTAACTTAGAAGCTCTCCATCTTTTAGTTTTACTCATAGGTCTTGTTGCTTTCAATTCAACTGTATCGCCTACATTAAAAGTATTTTTTTCGTCATGAGCATAATATTTTTTAGATCTTTTCATATATTTTTTGTAAAGCTTATGTTTTACCAATCTTTCAACGCTCACTACTACAGTCTTATCCATAGCATTAGATACTACCTTACCTACAAGTGTTTGAACATTTCTATCCATCAATATTTTCCTCATTTAACGACATTTCTCTTAAAATCGTATTAATCTTTGCATTTTCTTTTTTCATTTCAACGATTAGTTTATAATCTTCAAGCTGTTGAATAGATTTTTGAAAACGATATTTTTGTAAGTTTTCAGAATTATCAACTAATCTTGATTTTAAATCATTTACAGACATCTTTCTAAGATCTTCAATCTTCATTTAAACCTCTTTTAGAAACTAATTTTGTTTTAATCGCCAATTTATTACCAGCAATTCTAAATGCTTCTTGCGCTAATTCTTTAGATATACCTTCAACTTCAAATAAAATACGACCAGGTCTAACATTTGCAACCCAAAACTCTGGTGAACCTTTTCCTTTACCCATTCTTGTTTCTAAAGGTTTCTTAGTAATAGGCTTGTCTGGAAATATTCTAATCCACATCTTTCCAACTTTTCTAACTCTTCTAGAAATAGAAATTCTAGTAGCTTCTATTTGCCTAGCTGTGATCCATCCAGGTTCCATTGCCTTCATACCATAGCTACCAAAATTAACTTCAGTACCGCCTTTAGCCATACCTTTACGATGACCTCTGTGTACTTTTCTGTATTTAATTTTTTTCGGTTCTAACATTATTTTTTTGCCTTAGTAAACCCGTTACAAATCCAAACTTTTATACCAATAACACCGTAAGTTGTAGGAGCCTCTACTAATGCATAGTCGATATCGGCTCTCAGTGTATGTAATGGCACTCTACCTTCCATAAATCTTTCTGATCGTGCAATTTCAACTCCACCCAATCTTCCAGCTACGTTAATTCTGATACCTTCGGCACCCATTCTCATTGTAGACTGCATAGTTTTATTTAAAACTCTTCTATATGGCATTTTTTTAATAAGCTGTTGGGCAATATTTTGACCAACTAATTCTGCGTTTAATTCCGGTCTTTTGACCTCATTAATATTAAGATGAATATCATCGGTGTTACATAGCTTTGAAACTTCTTTTTTTAATCTAGAAACTTCTTCACCACCTCTTCCAATAACAATTCCAGGTCTAGCTGTATGAATACTGACTGTAATAGCTTGAGAAGTTCTTTCAATATCTATAGATGATACAGAAGCATCTTGTAATCTTTTCTTAAGATATTTTCTTAATTTTATATCTTGAGCTAAATCAGCAGCATACTCATTTTTCTTTGGAAACCAATTTGATGTCCAATTTTTATTTACTTCTAATCTAAGTCCTTTTGGATGTGATTTTTGTCCCATTAATATTTATCCTATAATAATTTTTAAGTGACTAGTTCTTTTTTTAATTCTATTTGCTCTACCTTGAGCTCTTGCTCTAAATCTTTTTAGTGCAGGACCTTCATCAACAGTTATTGTTTTTACACTTACTGTATTCATATCTGTGTTAAAATCTTCATTATTATCAGCGTTAGCAATTGCAGAGGAAAGAGTCTTCATTACAATCTGTGCTCCTTTTTCGTCCATATGACTTAATGAACTAAGCGCCTTATTAACATTAAGACCTCTAACCAAATTAGCAATTTTTCTAAGCTTTTTTGGAGAAATTCTTACACTGTTTGCTTTTGATACAATATCCATTATTTTTTTCTATCTCCGGAATGCATTCTAAAAGTTCTTGACGGAGAAAATTCTCCCAACTTATGTCCAACCATATTTTCAGTAACAAAAACTGGGATGAACTTATTGCCGTTATGAACTGCAAAAGTATGTCCTACAAAATCAGGTATGATAATTGAATTTCTAGCCCAAGTCTTAATAACTTTCTTGCTTGAAGCTTCATCCATTTTATGAACTTTTTTTAATAACTTCATATCAATATGAGGACCTTTTCTAACAGATCTAGCCATTAATCATTTCTCCTTTTAACAATCAAAGCATTTGATTTTTTAT
>JGI20158J14315_10000284_pt1 | contig 36326 bp, 35 predicted proteins | sample COG_08_FD_14315 | JGI IMG/M metagenome (IMG submission 14315)
ATTTGGTTAATAAAAATCATCATCGTATTAGTATTTGATATTGAGCTTGTCAGCTTTCTTAATGCCTGACTCATCAATCTTGATTGTAACCCAACATGATGATCTCCCATTTCTCCCTCAATTTCTGCTCTTGGAGTCAACGCAGCAACTGAGTCGATAACTATTACTGAAATAGACCCTGATTTAACTAATGTATCTGCTATTTCTAGAGCTTGCTCGCCTGCATCTGGTTGTGAGATTAACAATTCCTCTGTATTTACCCCAAGTTTTTTTGCGTATACTGGATCTAACGCATGTTCTGCATCAACAAATGCACATATTCCACCCGCCTTTTGAGCTTCAGCTACTACTTGTAATGCTAGAGTTGTTTTTCCAGAAGATTCTGGGCCATAAACTTCTATAATTCTTCCTTTTGGCAATCCACCTATGCCTAGTGCCAAATCTAAACTTAAAGAACCTGTTGATACTGACTCAATGTCCATGGCTCTTCTTTGGCCTAGCTTCATTACTGAGCCTTTTCCAAAATTATCTGTAATTTGATTAATTGCTGCCTCTAAAGCTTTATTTTTTTCTTTACCATCTGCTTCTTGTTGTTTTGTAGATTTAACTACTTTTAGGTTGTTTTTAGTCATTTTTTTTACCTTTTTATTAATATAATTGTTGTTCGAATCATCTTATAAATGTACACATTTTGTTCTCATTATCAATAGTAAAGTTTTTTAATTAAAAAATGCTATATTATTGAAGTTTAAGATAGTTATTTCTTAAATTTCCTACTGACTGAAGTAATTTAAATTCTGAAAGTAAATAATTTCTCTCAGATTCTGCCAAGCTTATTTTTGATGCTAGGAGTAATGAATACGATTGTATTATATCTAGTGTTGATCTACCTAAGCCAGACTCATACTCAACTGTTATTCCTTCATTGGCAATTTCTGCGGCTTTGACTTGTAAGAGCACTGAGTCTAATAAACTCTTCGATAACTGTAAGTTTGACCAGGCACTTGCAACATTAGTATCATTATTCCTTATTGCATTATTAAGTAATAATTTTTTTCTATCTTTTAAATTTTTACTTTTATTAACAGAGGCTATGTTTTTACCCCCTTTAAAAAGAGGCCATGTAATTGTTGCTGTTGTTGTTTCTTTTTCTCTTTCGTCGTATGTTGAGCTTAAATCATCAGTTTTGGTACTATTAAATGATAATGTTGCTGAGGGGGAGAATTCAGATTTAGCAATTATAACATCTTTCTTAGATTGTTCATAGTCTAGTTTGGCTATAATTAAATCTGGATTATTGTTTTTTGAAATATTAATCGCTTCAACTAAATTATTTGGAATTTCAAAACTAATATCGGAAACCTTGTTTAAATCATCAATGTTGCTAATTGGTCCAATGATTTTTTCATATACCAACTTAGAGGTGACTAGTTCATTTTTTGCTTGTATAAATTTTGCTTGTGCTCCAGCTAATGAAGATTCCGATTGTGCCAAATCAGCTAAAGTGATTTGTCCTCTTTCAAGTCTTGCCTGATCTGTTTCAACTTGTCTTTCTAAAAGATCTACATTTATTTGATTAATTATCAATTTTTCATTTGCAAACACCAAACCAGAGTATGCTTCAATTGCTTTATATAAAACTTCTTGTTCTATTTTTAAAAGTTTAGCATCTGCGAGACTTAAGCCAATTTTACTTTTTTGTATTCCTGCCACACCAGCAAAACCCTGAAATAACTTTTGTTCAATTATTATTGATTGATTTTCCGGATCAACATCATTAAATGATGCATTTGCTCCCGATCTACTTGTTAGTTTTTCTGTGGTCTCTTCACTTTTAGAGCCAGAAAGAGTAATTGAGGGTAAAAATTCACTTCTTGATATGTTGAAATCCTCTTTAGAAATTTTAATATTTTCTCTTTCTGCATTTAATTCTGGATTATTATTATAAGCTTGTAGTAATGCTTTAGAAAGAGTTGTTCCAAAAGCATTTGAATTGATTAAAGATAATCCAATTATTACTAAAAATATTTTTTTCATTATCTATATCTTTTAAATTTTATAGTTTGAATTTGATGATTATTATTTAAATTTAATATTATAGATGAGTTTTTTACTGCATCTTTAAACATTTGTTGAGTGACTCTTTGATAGGTTTGCATGAAATTTATTACATTTCTTTTACTCATAATTTTTAAGTTTTTTTTATATTTGGTTTGAACCCAAAGTTTTCTTTCCTGTTTTAATCTCCAATTTTTTAATAAGTTAAAATTTTTAGCTTTTAAATATAATAACCCATCTAATTGTCTAAATAATGTATTATATTTTGTTTTCAATTGATTATTTACATGAGATCTCCATTTACCATCTTGATCGTAAATTCTTTCAAGTGAATTAATTGGTTTTTTCAGCTGGTTAGCAGTTTGAGCCTTTGCTCCAACACACCAACCTTCAAAAATTACCACGTCTGGTTTAGAATTTATTTTATACCATAAACTTTTTTTGCAACGATCATCCATTGCTTTATTAAATTTTGGAACTTTCATATTTTTAAATTTTTTTGATTTTATTTTTTTAAAAAATTTTAATATTAAATTAATGTCATGAGTTCCCGGGACACCTCTTGTCATTAGCAGGGAGTGTTTATTCTTAGATAATAATTTTCTATCTTTCCTTGTCTTATAAAAGTCATCTATCGAAATTTTAAAAACATTTAATTTAAAATAATTTTGTAAAATCAATGTTAAAATCGTCGAAATAGTTGTTTTGCCTGAGCCCTGGCCTCCTGCCAAACCAATCATAAGTGTTTTTTTTTTATTTACTTTTTTTGATATCCAAAAACTTACTGGGATTAAAAAAAATTTAATCATTTTTTCTTTGTTTTTAAATCTATCCTTTTTCGTTTCTTGAGATGATATAAAGTTAAGACAATCTTTTTTTACTCTATTAAAACAATCGTTTATTTGTAACATAAAAAATTATTTTTTATCAAGGGGGTGATTTTGACCATCATTAACTGGAACATTTTTTAAATCAAAAATATTTATTTCATCAACACATCCTAAATTAATTCCTATCATTCCTGGATTAGCTCTTGAATTATGGTGGGTATAAATTCCACAATTAGAACAGAAATAATGTTTTGCAACTTTTGAATGAAATTGATAAAGTTTTAATTTATCTTCACCTTTTGCTATTTTAAAATCTTCACTTTTAACCATCCCCATAATTGCATTTTTTCTTTTACAAATTGAACAGTTACATTTTATTATTTTTGGTAAATCTCCATCTAAATTTATTTCAGCTTCAACCTCACCGCAGTGGCATATTAATTTCTTCATTTATTTCTCCTAAGTATTTTTTTTAATTTTAAACATTACTTCATTCCTCCTAAGCATTGGTAGGGTAAATGGACTATCATAAGTTGCTCTAATTGGTTTGCTAATTATTGATATTTTATCTTTCTTTAATCGATCTTCTAAAATATTTTTATGTTTAATATAATTATTATCTGATGCCCTACCAGAATAAACTATTGCAGCATAATATCCTCCTTTGATGCTTAAAACTTTAACTTCTGAGTTATTTGGGTCAGGTACATTGCTCTCATTAAATTCAGCAGGTATATAAAACTGCATAGTCATATTTCCATTTTTTTCTGTTTGTGTAACTGGTGTAGTCATTTTTATTTCTTTTTTATCTTTATTATCTCCAGAGATGTATTTAAATAATTTTCTAAACCCACTATTCTTGTCAGAAGTTTCAGTTTCAATAACTAAGCGATCAGTATACTTTCTAATCTCATAAAGTTTACTTTTACTAACCATTATATATTTCACTTCATCAGCTACCATAACACTAGAAACAACAATTAAGCTTAAGATATAAATTGGTAAAATTTTTTTCATCTTATTTTAGCTAAACTATCTCTGGTTGAGGTTATCCACAAGGGTACAAAATGTAGTTTTGATGTTCATGTTTTGATTCACTTTTGATTCAGTTATAGACTCAAAATACAACCTCTTGCGTGTACTGTATAACTAGTCTATAAATAAGAACAAAGCAAGAACATGAAATTAACTATTCCCTTTTATCTACATAAAGCTGGCGCTGGATTTCCATCGCCTGCAACTGATTATATCGAAGAAGATATTGATCTAAACATGCATCTAATCAGAAATGTTCCAGCAACTTTCATCATTAGAGTGCAGGGGAAATCTATGGTGGATGTCGGAATTAATGATGGAGACTTATTGGTTGTTGATAAAAGTTTAAAACCAAAAAATTTTTCAACGGTTATTGCAAATGTTCATGATGAACTTGTGGTTAAAACTTTAGTTCAAGAAAGAGATAAAAAATTTCTAACCTCTGGTTCCAAGGATTTTTCAGAAAGAGTTTTAATTAATGAAGAAGAAGATGTTTTTATTTGGGGAGTTGTAACTTATGTCATCCATTCAACGTACTAGAAAATTAGCTCTAGTTGATTGTAATTCTTTCTATGTTTCTTGTGAAAGATTGTTCAATCCTAAAATAAGAAAAAAACCTGTTGTTGTTTTATCTAATAATGATGGTTGTATTATATCAAGATCTAATGAAGCAAAAGCTTTAGGGATTAAAATGGGAGAACCTTATTTTAAGGCAAAAGATATTATTGTTAGAAATAAAGTTGAAGTTTTTTCATCAAATTATTCTTTATATGGAGATTTATCTAGAAGAGTAATGAGAACTCTTAAAAGATTTAATTCCGAAATAGAAGTATATTCAATTGATGAGGCATTTTTAGATTTATCAAATTTTCCAGATCAAGATGTGGAAAAAATTGGAAAAGAAATTAGAGAAACAGTTTTACAGTGGACTGGTATTCCAACTAGTATCGGAATTGCTAAAACAAAAACTTTAAGTAAAATTGCGAATCATATAGCAAAAAAAAAGATATCAGGTGTTACCAGTTTAATTGGAATTGAAAATATTGATCCTATCTTAGAAAAAATAAATATTAACGATGTTTGGGGTGTTGGCAGACAACTTACAAAATTTTATCAAAAAAATGGAATCTATAATGCTAAGCAACTTAAAAATAAATCTAACACCTGGATTAAAAAATCTTCTAATGTTTTAGGTTCCAGAACTGCAATGGAGCTTAGAGGTATTCCTTGTATTAGTTTAGAAACAACACAAACAAAAAGAAAGAGTTGTGTTGTCTCAAGATCATTTGGAAAAAGAATTGAAAAGTTTCAAGAATTAAAAGAAGCTGTTGCAAATTATTGTTTAAATGCTTCTGAAAAAATTAGATCAGAGTCATTAGTTGCTAAAGCAATTACTGTCTTTGTTAGAACTAGTCCTTTTCAAAGAAATTATGGTTACTATTCAAATGCAAAGACAATTGATTTTCCAATTGCAACAAACAATAGTATTGAAACTGTTAAAACTGCTGTTTCTATTTTAGAAGTTATTTTTAAAAACGGTTATCAGTATCAAAAAGCAGGTGTCATGCTGACAGGATTACGTAACGATGATGGTAGGAAAAACTTATTTTCATCTGAAAAAGATGAAAAAATAAATAGTTTAATGCAATCTATTGATAATACTAATTATAGATATGGTAGATCTACTTTAAGCCTTGCAAGCGCTGGAGTTCAAAAAAAATGGAATATGAGAAGACAATACTCCTCTAAAATAGATACAGCAGACTTTTATTCTTTACCAAGAATAAAAACTTAAATTGCTCAATAATAAACTTAAGACAAAATAAGATTAAAAAAATTATGAAGAATCTTTTCATTGTGTTTATTTAATTTGATCAATATTATTTATGTTCTCTAAAGACTTATCAAACTCATCCATATTTTCCCTTAAAGCTAAGTTTGAAATTGCATACACAGCTATGAGTAAAAAAACTAATGGTATTGCAGTTATTACAGAAGCATAACTCTTAATTAAAAGAATATAAAAAATTATGAATAAAGCTGAACGAACTAAAAAAGTTTTTTTAAAAACACTAATAATAGAAAGTGAATGCTTTATTAAATTATAATAGCTCATCTTAGATGGTCCAAAATATCTATTTCCTCTGATTGAGTTTATAGAAATTATATTATTTTCAATTTTTGTTAAAGAGCCTGAAAAACTGTTCCAAGTGGCTTTTTCGTTAATCATTTTTTCAACTATAGTTTTTGATAAACAAGAATAGTTACCAAACTTAATAGACTTACCAGTAAACGAAAAAGTTATTATTTTATGTAATTGATAACAGATCTTAAATATCAAATTTTCAGATCTTTTTATTCTTTCCCCAACGATAGGTTTTTCTATATTACCTTTAATTTGATTTAAAAAATTATTTATTTCTTCTGGTCTATCTTCACCATCTCCATCCATTGGAATAACATAATCAAAGTCATCTTTTTCATAGATAAACTTTAGTCCTGTTGCAATACATCTTGCATGACCTTGGTTTTTTTTCATATTTAAAATTTTTACTGAATGAAGATTTTCTAGAGTCTTTTGCTCATTACTACGATCGTGGTTAGATGCATCATTAACTATGATAATAGAAATTTGGAATTCTGGATCTATTGATAAACTATTAATTTCATCAATTAGTTTATACACTGATTGCCAATCATTATAGACTGGTATTAAAACCTTTATTTTGTTCATTTGTTTCCTACACAGATATTATCAATACAAGTAAATTTTGATAATAAATTTAACTTATCTTTAGTAATTGGCCCTTTCCAAATAGGTCTAGATTTTAAATGATAAGACAAGTTCCCAGCAACCCATTCATCTCCAAAAACAACATTAATCGACTCTTCATGATCTTTATTCCAGGCATATTGAACTTTGGTTGCGATTTCTTCTCCTGGATAGTCTGTTCTTTTATCTGTTTCTGTAATTGAGATATATGCATAAGAAAAAAGTGAAACTGTAAAAAAAATTACAAATGATAATAAAAAACCTTTTAATTTTTTTAAATCTATTTGTGCTTGAAAAATATAAACAATTAAAACACCGAAGAATAAATAAAATGGTGTCATCCACATTGTCCTTATCTTTGATCCAGTTAACAATGATGTTAAAAACATTAAGGCTATTGGTGTTAAATTAACAAATAACAAAAATAATAATTTTTTATCTTTTAAAGATATTCTAAATTTAAATTTTTTTACCAGAAAAAATGACATTATAAAAAATGGAATTAGTATTCCTAATTGCTTACCTAAAAATATTAACGGATAAGTTATGTGGTCTAATAAACTTGAACTTTCTAATCCAGTTCTGGTTAATCCATAAGTGATAGTAATGTAATCATTATTTGTTAGCCAAATTAAGTGTGGAATTAATAAAACAATAAAAACCTCTAAAGATACTAAGTATTTAAAATCAAATTTTTTATATTTTTTTATAAAAATTACATAAAAAAATAATAGATCGATTGCTATTAAAAGGTAAATAAAAAGATATTTGGATAAGAAACCTATTGCAGCAAATGCTCCTAACCAAAAACAATCCTTAAAAGTTATTTGCTGATTATCAAATAATTTCCAAGAATAATAAACACATAAAGCCCAGAATGGTAATTGAGAAATATTCACATTAAATTCAGGAGTGGTAAAATTATAAAAATAAATACCCTCAAGTAAAAGAACCGATATCAAACTCAAAGTTTTGTTTTTAAATAACTCTTCTGCAAATTTAAATATAACAACAAAGGCTATAACTACAAATATTTGACTCAATAAATAATAAGCCCAATCCTGTGCACCAAATATTTGATAAAAAAATTCTAGAAAAAAAGCACTTGCAGGTGGATGTTTATTAAAACCCCAATCTAAATCACTTCCCCAAGCTAAAGCCTCAATAGTATCTAGTGGTAAATTATTATTTGTTAACGTTGGAACTAAAGTCCATAAAATTAAATGAATGGTAACAAAAACATAAAATACACTTTTTGTATTTATTTTATAAAGCTTCATTAGTTGTATTTTATATGAATTAACCTTGCTTGACACGCATTAATTGCTGAATATACTGCCCAGACTTTAATTTTTATTTATGGTTAAAATCTCAAAAAAAACAAAAAAGAAAGTTGCTACTAAAATAAATAAAGCTAAAACTTTAGTTAAAAAAGTGGTTCTGGCTGAAAAAAAAATTAAAGGACCAATCAAAGTATCAAAAACCTATACACCAAAAGACACTGAAAAATATATGTGTGATAAACATCTATCCTTCTTCAAAACTAAACTTACAGAATGGAAGAAGGAGTTGGTTAAAGCAAATAACGAAGCTCTCTACAATGGATCAATAGATGACAATAGTGTTTCAGCAGATATTGTTGATCAGGCAAGTTCTTACACGGATAAAGCAGTAGAAATGAAAGCAATTAACAGGCAAATTAAATTAATTTCTAAAATTGATAAAGCTCTAATGAGAGTTAAAGATAAAACTTATGGATTTTGTGCAGAAACAGCAGAGCCAATAGGTTTAAAAAGATTAATGGCAAGACCTGTTGCTGAACTTTGTATTGCAGCACAAGAAAAGCATGAAAAAGAAGAAAAAGTATACGCTGACGATTAGCTTTAAATTAATCTAATACCTTTATTTTATCACCTATTTTAATACTAGAAGAGGTAAGCACTTGGCATCTTAGACCACCTCTTCTTAAAAACTCTTTTAAAATGTTATCCTGTCCAAGAACTTCTGTTAAATGCCTACATGGACGACACAAATCAATACCTTCAACTTCTACATTTCCAACTAATATCTTTTTACCGACTAAATCATTCAATTGAATTCCTTTTGTAACAATATTTCGTCTAAAATTTATATAAGGGATGTTTAATCCAAATTTAACATTATAATAATCAATATTTTCTGACTCTATTAATGATAATTGATTATATGGGTCATTAAATTCTTTAAAATGTCTGTCTCCTACAACACCTTGATTAGTCAGGACTTCAATTGAATTTACTTCATTTATTGGTTGATTATTTTTAATTGAAATTCCTAATTTATAAACTTCAGACATATTTGAATGAAGTTAATTTAAATCTTAAATGAAAACAAGCAAACAATGGGATTTAAAGACTTGGAATTTTTGAACCATTTTTTATAAGATCATATCCTTTTATAACAGCATCACGGTTTGATATCTCAAGATACCATCTAGATAAATTTTTGTAATTCTTTAATCCAATATCGTGCCACTCGTGTCTTGCAAACCAAGGAAAAGTTGCAATATCGGCAATTGAATACTTTGCTCCTGCAAGAAATTTTGACTCTTTCAATCTATTATCTAATTCTTGATATATTCTCTTTGCAATTTTAAAATATCTCTCTTCACCAAATTCACTCTTACCAGGATTGTAGTGATGGAATTGATGGTGTTGACCTATCATGGGTCCAATGGTTCCCATTTGAGCCATTAACCATTGATTAATTTTTAATCTATCTTGTTGATCATAAAGCTTTCCACTCTTTTCTCCTAGATACATTAGAATAGCTCCAGACTCGAAAATACTTTCATTGTTATCATGGTCTGTAATTACTGGAATTTTACTAAAAGGGCTTAACTTTACAAACTCTGGTTTAAATTGCTCATCTTTACTTATGTCTATTTTTGTTATTTTATAATCGTAACCAATCTCTTCAAGCATAATAGAAATTTTTTTACCATTTGGGGTGTCAGCTGTAAAAAGTTCTATCACTCTTTAACACCAAGTCTATTTTTTATAGTTTTTGACGAAGTAGTAAATTCAAATCTATATTTTTCATCGGGTCGAGCTAATTTAAAACAAGCTCTAGCAGCTAATGCTCCTTCATGAAAACCTGACAAAATAAGTTTTAACTTTCCAGGGTAATTACATATATCTCCAACCGCGTAAATACCTTTTTGATTGGTTTCAAATTTTTCTGTATCAACTTCAATAGTTTTTTTATCAATATTAAGTCCCCAATTTGCAATAGGTCCTAACTGCATTATCAATCCAAAAAAACCTAAAGCATAATCAGTTTTAAAAGTTTTGATTTCACCATCATCATGTTTGATGTCAATACTATCCAAACTTTTTTCACCACTAGCATTTACTAACTGATATTTTGTGTAAAGATTGATTGTGCCTGATTTTGCAAGCTCATGTACTTTATCTACCGTTGATTGTGCGCCTCTAAAATCATCTCTTCTGTGTATTAAATTTACTTTAGAAGTTTTTGATAACTCAACGGCCCAATCTAATGCACTATCTCCACCTCCAAAAATAGAGACTGTTTTTCCCTCAAATACCTTTTTATCTTTTACAGAATATAAAATTGATTGATTTTCATATTTTTCACACCCTTTTGGTGCAAATTTTCTTGGCTCAAAAGAGCCAACACCACCAGCAATAATTACGTTTGGCGTAAAAAAATTTTTTCCAGCGTTTGTTTTTACCAACCAATTATTGTTTTCTTTTTTAACTTCATCCACTCTCTCATTTAAATGAATAGGTATATTAAAAGTTTTAATTTGGTTTATTAAATTATTTGTTAACTCTTCTCCCGTACATTCAGGAACTGCTGGAATATCATATATTGGTTTATCCGGATAAAGCTCAATACATTGCCCTCCAATTTTATCTAGGTTATCAACAATCTCACAGTTAAGACCAATTAATTTTAGTTGATGAGCAGTAAAAAGTCCTGTCGGACCTGCTCCAATTATTAATGCATCTATTTTATTCATCTAACCTTGTTTTGATGGAATGTTTACAACTAGACCATCTAATTCATCTGAAACAACTAACTGACAACTTAATCTGCTATTTTGTTTTGGCTCAAATGCCATATCCAACATATCTTCTTCACCATCTTCTTTTTTTGGAAGTTTATTAAACCACTCATCTGTGACATAAACATGGCATGTTGCACACGCCATTCCACCTCCACAGTCAGCATCAATTCCTGGTATATTATTTTGTACGGCACCTTCCATCACAGTAAGTCCATTAGATACCTCTATGGTTTCACTTTTTTCTTCGTCAATAATATAAGTAATTTTTGGCATATGAATAGATATAATTATTAAAAAAAAAAGGGCAAGTATGTAAAAACATACCTGCCCTTCTTAAGTTGTTAAACGAGTAAAACTATCTAGCTCTACCAGGTTGAGTCATTGCTGCTGCCCAAATGATCAGACCAAAAGCGATCTTGTTCAAAAAGTCAGCTGCATTGTAAATCACGTTTAGTGAATTAGCGTCAACACCACCTGTTAGGTAACCAAATACGTAACCTAATGGGTAGATTGCCCAACCAACTGTAACGATCATTCTCATAGCACCAAATGCAGTAACAAGAGCTTTGTTTCCACTTTTCGCTGCCATTTTTCCTGCTTCACCTGAAAATACTTCATAAAGAATGTAGAACCATCCAGCCATACCGATTACAAAACCAAGTGTAGCATTGATGTATCCTGCTTCTCCTAAGTATCCTCCAACTAGCATTACGATTGAACCAATTAACAATCTCCAGAATACTCCAGAATTTGCTTTACCTACTGCTGCTAAAACAAAATAGAATTCTAGCATCAATAATGGAACTGTAATTAACCAGTCAATATATCTGTAAACTGTTGGTGACTCACCAGTCATGATCCATACTTCTCTCATGTACATGTAGTGTATGAATGCAATACCAGTAACTAGTCCTGCAACAGTAATTGAAACTCTCCAGCCAGCTGGAACTGAACTTCTTTCAAGAAAGAAGAATACAGTCGCCGCTAGACATGCCATTGACACAAGCCAGAATGAAATTCCAACGAAGTCATCAGATGCTAACATAGCAGTTTCTGCGTTTGCTACACCTGAAACACCCATTAGTGTTACAGCTGTAAGAGCAAACAATTTTAGTTTTTTCATAAAAAACTCCCTCTTTTGTTAGTTTTTAACTTTTAGTTTATATAAACTTGGCTCAAACATATGTGAAAGCCATGTGTGGGTTAATTAACAAAGTTATTTAGTTTTTAAAAGGTTTAATTGCGTCTAATTTGTGTTGATTTTACTTACTTTTTAAATTTTAATACAATTATTAATTTAATAAGTCAAAAAATAAGGCAAATTAGAATCAATATAATGAATAATAGGTATAACAAAATTTATCAAAATTCTTTAAAAAATCCAGAAGAATTTTGGAAAGATATATCTAATGATATTTTTTGGTTTAAGAAACCTACTAAAATTTTAAATAAATCTAATCCACCTTTTTATAAATGGTTTGAAGATGGTGTAACCAACACTTGTTATAATGCTTTGGACATTCACATCGATGAAGGTAGAGGTAAAAAATTAGCTTTAATATATGACAGTCCTATAACCGGAAATAAAAATCAATTCACTTACAATGAATTAAAGGAAAAAGTTTCAAAATTTGCAGGAGGGCTAAGAAATCAAGGAATAAATAAAGGTGACAGAGTTATAATCTATATGCCTATGATTCCTGAAGCAGTAATTGCTATGTTGGCTTGTGGAAGAATTGGAGCGATTCATTCAGTGGTATTTGGTGGCTTCGCCTCAAATGAATTAGCAAGTAGGATTGATGACAGTAAAGCTAAAATACTGATTACAGCTTCTTGTGGTTTTGAACCAGGTAGAACTGTTGAGTATAAACCTTTAGTAGATGAGGCTATAAAAATGGCTTCTCATAAAATAGAAAAAATGATTCTTTTTCAAAGGCCTGGGAATGAAACGAAAATAATTGCTCCTAAAGAAATAAGTTGGGATGAAGCACTTTCAAATGCTCAAAAGGTAGATTGTGTAGAAATGAATTCAAATGACCTTGCTTATATTTTATATACGTCAGGCACCACAGGTACCCCTAAAGGAATTGTTAGAGATATTGGTGGTCACATAGTTGCTCTTAAATGGACTATGAAAAATATTTATAACATTGATGCTGATGATGTTTGGTGGTCAGCAAGTGATATCGGCTGGATAGTTGGTCACTCTTATATTGTCTATGCGCCTTTATTCAAAGGTTGTACTACTATTTTATTTGAAGGAAAACCAGTTGGCACTCCTGATGCTGGTGCTTTTTGGAAAATAATTTCCAATTATAAAGTCAAATCTCTTTTTACAGCTCCAACCGCATTTAGAGCTATTAAAAAAGAAGACCCTGAAGGTAAATTTTTTTCTAAATATGATTTAAGTAAATTTGAGTCATTATTTTTAGCAGGAGAAAGAGCAGACCCAGATACTATTAAATGGGCTGAAAATTTATTAAAAGTTCCTGTAATTGATCACTGGTGGCAAACTGAAACTAGTTGGGCAATCAGCTCTAATTGTACAGGAATTGAAATGATGAAAACAAAATATGGTTCAGCATGTAAAGCAGTTCCTGGGTACGATGTTCAAGTTATTAAACCAGACCAAACTTTAGCAAAACCAAATGAAATGGGAGATATTGTAATTAAACTTCCTTTGCCTCCTGGAACTTTTCCCACTCTGTGGAATGCTGATAAAAGATATAAAGACAACTATATGACTAATTATGAAGGGTATTATGAAACTTATGATGCAGGCCATATTGATGAAGACGGCTATATTTGGATCATGTCTAGAACAGATGACATCATAAATGTTGCTGGACATAGGTTATCAACTGGAGCTATTGAAGAAGTTTTATCAGACCATCAATCAGTTGCAGAGTGTGCAGTGCTAGGAATTGCTGATAAATTAAAAGGACAATTACCGATTGGTTTGGTTGTTCTTAAAGCTGGAGTAGAAAAAAATCATGAAACTATTTCAAAAGAATGTATTCAAATGGTTAGAGATAAAATTGGACCAGTTGCAGCGTTTAAAGTTGTGATTGTTATCAAAAGATTACCCAAAACTAGATCTGGTAAAATATTAAGAGGAACAATTAGAAAAATTGCTGATAAAGAGAATTATAAAATACCAGCAACAATTGATGATCCTGCAATTTTAACTGAGATAAAAGAAGACTTAATTAAAAATAATATCATTAAATAATGACTAAAACTTATTTATTTTTAATTATTGCAATTTTTTGTGAAGTCTGTGGAACAATGTTATTACCTGTTTCTCAAAATTTTACTAAAATAATTCCAACTACAAGTCTTGCAGTTTTATATCTATCGTCTTTTTATCTTTTGACATTTGTAGTTGATAAACTTCCAATTGCCATTGTTTATGCAACATGGAGTGGTTTAGGAATATTTACAATAGCAATTTTAGGATATATTTTTTTTAAACAATCATTATCTTGGCAAGCTATATTGGGACTTTTTTTAATTGTTATTGGAGTTGTTCTTGTAAATACATTTACCCAAAAAATTTTTTAATTTTTTATATTATTTTTGGTGTAGGTATGTGTGTAATAAACTTACCACCTCTTTTAATGAATTTTTTTTCTTTTTTAAATATTTCTTCCTTAAAATTCCACGCTCCTAAGAAAATATAATCCACCTCATTTAATAAATTTTTATTGTACTTATTAATATAAATGTGAGTTCCAGGCATATATTTTTTTGTTTTATTTGGTGTAGTATCAACAAAATAATCTAATGTTTCACTTTTAATTTTGCAGTAATTCAAAATTGTAACTGATTTTGCTGTGGAACCGTACCCAATTATTTTTCTTTTATTTTTTTTAATTTTATCAAAAATATTAATCAATTTTTTTTTTGACTTTTTAACTTTATTTCTAAATTTGATATATGTGTTGAATTTATTCATCTTATATTTTAGCTCATCCTTTAAATGATTTTTTACACTAATATGAATTTTAATTTTAGAATTAGTTTTTTTTTTAATAAAATACCGAATTGAACCACCATGTGTTTTTAATTTTTCAATTTTAAATACTTCAAGATTGTATTTTTTTATTATATTTTTTATTCCCAGTAATGAAAAAACATAAATATGTTCGTTATAAAATTGATCATAGGCAACTCTTTTAAGGCATTCTAGTAAAGAAGGATCTTCAATTATTAAAACTCCCTCATTTGATAAAATATAACTTATGGATTTAAAAACTGAGTCAAGGTTTGCTATATGGCTTAATGTATTTGCAGAATAAATTAAATCAACATTTTTATGTTTTAACTTAATTTTTTTTGCTAATTTCATATCCCAATAATCATCATATGTTTTATAACCTTTATTTTTTGTAATGACTGCTAAATTTTTACAAGGCTCAACACAAATCACATTTTTTTTATTAAAATTTTTAATTAAAGAACCGTCATTACTTCCAATTTCTAAAACAAGTTTTGGCTTGTAGTCTTTAATTATCTTTTTTGATAATTTTTTAAAAGAGGCTGTCATTGTTTTTGACATTGAAGACCTATAAGGGTAACTATTATCAAACATTTTCTGAGACGGGACTTTATTTAAAATTGAAACAAGTTTTGTTTTATTATCAAATCCAACCTCTAAATGATAAAATTGTTCTTTTTTTTTATCCTTTAAATCTTTCTTCGTTAGATATTTATTTGCCAATGGCTGCAATCCAAGATCTAAAAATTTTTTCATAAAATATACTAATTAAATAATAAAGCTGTTCCTTCTGGGTTTCCTATGATTTTGCCCTCTTTCATCTTTATTTTTCCTGCTACAATTGTTGAAACTGGAGTTCCTTTAAACTCATATCCATCAAATGGCGACCATCCACATTTACTTTCTATATTTTCATTTTTAATAATTATTTTTTTGTTCATATCTACAATAGTAAAATCAGCATCAAAACCTTTCTTTATAAAACCTTTATTTTTTATTCCAAAAATTTTTACGGGATTTTCACATAGTGAATTCATTAATTGTTCAAGAGATAATTTTCCATCATTAATATGGTTTAACATCACTGGCATTAGAGTTTGAACGCCAGGCATTCCAGAGGGTGAATTTGGGTATTTTTTTTTTTTATTTTCTTTCAAGTGAGGGGCATGATCGGAACCAATTGTATCGTTAAGATTGTTTTTTACTGCATACCATAACCTATCATAATGAGACTTTTCTCTTAATGGGGGATTCATTTGAGCATAAGTTCCTAGTTTGTCATAACAGTCTGGTGCGTAAATTGTTAAATGTTGTGGAGTGATCTCAAAAGAAATATTACCTTTATGTTGTGATAGAAAATCAATCTCCTGCTTAGTTGTTATGTGAAGAACATGAGCTTTTTTCTTATAACGTTCAGCAATTCTCACTATTCTTCTTGTTGAAGAAATTGCACATTCTTCACTTCTCCATATTGGGTGAGAATGAACATCTCCATTCTTAATTAATTTTTTATTAATATTTAGAATCTCCTCATCCTCTGAGTGAACTGCAACAACTTTTGAACTATTTTGAAATACTGTTTCAATATCTTTTTCATCTGCAACTAATAGATTGCCAGTTGAAGAGCCTGCAAAAAGTTTAATTCCACAACATCCATCTAAATTTTCTAAATCTCGTAATTCTTTTGCGTTATCAGCCGTGGCACCGAAATAAAATGCATAATTGCAATACATCCTATTTTTTGCTAGATCTAATTTTCTCTGAAATTCTTTTTTACTTGATGTTGGTGGATTAGTGTTTGGCATCTCAAAAACACTTGTTATCCCTCCAACAATTGCTGCTTTGCTTCCTGAGTTAAGATCTTCTGTATCAGTTGAACCTGGTTCTCTAAAATGAGTTTGAGTATCTATACAACCTGGTAAAACTGTAAGTCCTTTGGCGTCAAAAATTTCTTTTGCTTCTTCTTCAATATTGCCAATTTTAACAATTTTAGCGTCTTTAATTGCAATGTCTTGATCTTTTAGATCTCTATCTATGTAGCATGAACCATTTTTAATTATTAGATCTAACATTTATGAAAAAAGTAATTATATTATATTCAGACATCAATCAATTATGAATACTCAAAATGTATATATTTTAGAGGATAGGGCAATTATCTATATAAATGGAAAAGATGCTAAAAAATTTCTACAAAACTTAATTAGTAATGATATTGAGAAAGTTAATGAAACTAATAGTTGTTTTGCGTCACTTTTAACACCTCAAGGAAAGTATTTATTCGATTTTATTATTACAAAGCATAAATCTGGTTATTTTATAGACTGTGAGCGAATACAAGCAGATGCTTTTTTTAAGCAATTAAGTATTTATAAACTTAGATCAAATGTTGAAATTATGAATTTAAGTAATGAGTTTGTAATAGCTGTTTTTAGTCGAGAAAAATTTTTAAAATTTGAAAATGCTAAAGACCAACCAGGGAATACTATCAAATATAGAGAAGACTCTATTTTACTTGATCCAAGAAATAAAGATTTAGGTGCAAGACTTATTATTAACTTAGAAAAACTTAATCTATCGTTAAAAAAGTTAGAACTAAAAATTTCTAAAATTGATGAATATTATAAATTAAGTCATAAATTAGGGATAGCTCAAAAAAATATGAATAAATTACAGAACAAATTATTTGGCATTGAATGCAATTTTGAAGAGCTTAATGGAATAGATTTTAAAAAGGGCTGTTATGTGGGGCAAGAAAATACTGCTAGAATAAAGCTAAAAAATAAGCTTTCAAAAAGATTATTACCAGTACAATTAATTAGTGGAAAATTAAATGAAGGTGAGACAATTTATACTAATGGCGTTGCAATAGGTAAAATCTTGATTAATAGTGAATATCCATTTGCATTAATTAAATATTTAGATGACAATTTTAAGGAAGATACTGAGTTGAAAAGTGAAAATGGAGTATTAAGAATAAAAGTACCAAATTGGATTTAATAGTGTGGCATAATAAATGAATGACAAGTATCAATCAAATTGATAAGTTTTGTTATGGAATTTACACTTGAAGTAAAAATAGCAACTGATCCTATTTATCAAAAAATTTCAAAGGTAATGCCTGAGATTGAGTGGTCAATACATGCTCCATTTATTCACAGAATTAATCAATTAAAAAAAGAAAAAAATGCAATTGTGCTTGCTCATAATTATCAGACCCCTGAAATTTATCACGGTATTGCAGATTTAGCAGCTGACTCTTTGGCCCTTGCAATAGAGGCCTCAAAAACTAAAGCTGATATAATTTTAATGGCTGGTGTACATTTTATGGCTGAAACTTCTAAGTTAATGAGCCCTGAAAAAAAAGTTTTACTACCAGATATGAATGCAGGATGCTCTTTATCATCATCAATAACTGGTAAAGATGTAAGGTTACTTAAAGAAAAATATCCAGGTGTGCCTGTTGTTTCGTATGTAAATACTTCAGCAGAAGTAAAAGCAGAAACTGATATTTGTTGTACATCTGCTAACGCAGTAAAGATTGTTGAGTCTCTTGGAGTAAAAAAAGTTATTTTTTTACCAGATGATTATTTGGCCAAATATGTTGCTTCTCAAACAAATGTAGAAATAATTGCTTGGAAAGGTATTTGTATGGTTCACGAACAGTTTAATGAAAAAGAAATACATGATATTAGAGCAAGTAATCCTGGCATCAAAATAATAGCCCACCCAGAGTGTCCTCCTGATGTAATTAAAGCAAGCGATTTTGCTGGATCAACTGGAGGTATGATAAAATATGTTGAAGACAATCAACCTAAAAAAGTGATGATGGTTACTGAGTGTTCAATGAGTGACAATATTCAAGTTGAAAATCCAAATATAGAATTTATTAGACCGTGCAATCTTTGTCCTCATATGAAAAAAATTACATTGCCAAAAATTTTGGACTGCCTCGAAAAAGAAACTGGTGAAATTATAATGGATAAAAAGATAATAGAAAAAGCAAGAATTCCCGTTGAAAGAATGGCTGCAATTGGCAGATAATAAAAGTGGTTCAAATTAAATTAAGCAATTATTATATAAGAAATACCGTAAAGCTTGCCTTAAATGAAGATTTATATCCCTCTGGTGATATTACTTCAAACTTAATCAAAAATAAAAAAGTTATAAAAGCTAAACTAATATCAAATCAACAAACAATAGTTGCAGGATTAAGTTTTGCGAAACAGACATTTCAACTGATAGATAATAATATTAAATTCAATATAAAAAAAAAAGAAGGTTCGTTAGTTAAAAAAAATGAATTAATCGCCACAATAGAAGGTAAAGCTGAAAATATTTTAATTGGAGAAAGAGTTGCTTTAAATTTCATGAGCCACATATCTGGTATTGCTACTAAAACAAATAATTTTGTTAAAATAGTTAATAAAAAATGCAAAATTTGTTGTACTAGAAAAACAATTCCAACTTTAAGAGTTATACAAAAATATGCTGTTAAATTAGGTGGAGGTGTTAATCATAGATTTAACTTAAGTGATGAGTTTTTGATTAAAGATAATCATATAGCAAGTTCAAATATTAAGACATTAGTTTCTCTTGCAATTAAAAATAAAAAAGGAAGAAAAATTACTGTCGAGGTTGATAATTTAAAACAACTTAAACAAATAATGGGTTTAAAATTTGATACTGTCTTATTTGATAACATGAATATTAAAACTTTAAAAGCTGCTGTTAAGATAGCAAAAAAATATTATGAAACAGAAGCTTCTGGGAATGTAAGTTTAAAATCTGTAAAAAAAATTGCAGCAACAGGTGTTGACAGAATTTCAATAGGTAGCATTACCCATAGTACATCAGCAACTGATTTTAAGCTTGAAATTTAATTTTTTTTTGATAACTCAGCTTGAGCTGCAGCTAATCTTGCAACAGGAACTCTATATGGTGAACAAGAAACATAATCCAATCCAGTAATTGCACAAAATTTAATACTTTTCGGATCTCCACCATGCTCCCCACAAATTCCAAGTTTAATCTTTTTATTTTGTTTTCTTCCTCTTTCTACCGCAATTTCAACTAAGTCACCTACTCCTTCATCAATTGACACAAAAGGATCAATAGAAAAAATTTTATTTTCTATATAATCATTTAAAAATTTTCCACTATCATCTCGACTTAATCCAAATGTTGTCTGTGTTAAATCATTAGTTCCAAAGCTAAAAAAATCTGCATGTTTTGCAATATCTTTGGCTTTTAACGCAGCTCTTGGTAGCTCAATCATAGTTCCTACAATATAATCTATTTTAACATTTTTTTCTTTTTGAACTTCTTTTGCTACTCTTACAACTAAATCTTTCATAATTCTTATCTCAGCTTCAGTTGATACAAGTGGAATCATAATTTCAGGAAAAGCTGATTTTATCTTTTTTGTTTTAAGTTCAGTTAAAGCTTCAAAAATTGCTCTACATTGCATTTCATAAATCTCTGGAAATGAAATTCCCAATCTACATCCTCTGTGTCCTAGCATTGGATTTTGTTCGTGTAATTCATTTATTCTTGACTCAATTTCTTTTAATGGAAGACCTACTATTTTTGCAACATCATTAATTTCTTTTTCTGTTTTTGGAAGAAACTCATGCAGTGGTGGATCTAGTAATCTTACAGTAACTGGTAGACCGTTCATAATCTTGAATATTTCAATGAAATCTTTTCTTTGATGTGGTAAAAGTTTTGATAGAGCCTTATTCCTGGCTTCAATTGTTTTCGATAAAATCATCTCTCTAACAGATAGAATTCTTTCCTCGTCAAAAAACATATGTTCTGTTCGACAAAGACCTATGCCTTCTGCACCAAAGTCTCTAGCTGTTTTTGTGTCCAAAGGAGTTTCAGAATTAGTTCTAACATTTAATTTTCTAAATCCGTCTGCCCAACTCATTAATTTTGAAAAATCTCCAGAAATTTCTGGTTTAACTGTTGGCACATCCCCTAAAATAATCCTTCCAGTTGAGCCATCTATTGTAATAATATCCCCTTCTTTAACTTCAATTGATGCTGTTTTAAATATTTTAGACTCATAATTAATATCAATTTCACTTGATCCAGAAACACATGGTCTTCCCATGCCTCTTGCAACTACGGCGGCGTGACTTGTCATTCCACCTCTAGCGGTTAAAATTCCTTTTGCAGCATGCATTCCATGTATATCCTCTGGAGAAGTTTCAACTCTTACTAAAATTGTATCTTGCATCATTCCATTTAATCTTTCTGCTTCATCTGAAGAAAAAACAACCTTTCCACTTGCTGCACCTGGTGAGGCTGGTAAACCACTTGCAATAACATTGATTGAACTTTTTTCATCTAGAGTTGGATGCAGCAAGGTATCTAATGAATTTGGATCTATTCTCATTACCGCTTGTTTTTTTGAGATTAACTTTTCTTTGACCATATCAACAGCAATCTTGACAGCAGATTTTGAGGTTCTTTTTCCAGATCTTGTTTGTAACATCCATAATTTATTATTTTCAACTGTGAATTCTACATCTTGCATATCCTTATAATGTTTTTCTAATACTTTTAGAATTGTATCTAATTGTTTAAATACTTTTGGCATAGACTCTTCCATTGAAGCCTCATTTGCTTTTGCATCTTTTCTAGCTTTTTTTGTAATATATTGAGGAGTTCTTGTGCCAGCTACTACATCTTCACCTTGTGCATTTATTAGATACTCTCCATACACTTCATTCACTCCATCAGATGGATTTCTTGTGAAAACAACTCCAGTTGCACAATCATCGCCCATATTTCCAAATACCATAGATTGTACGTTAACTGCTGTTCCCCATTCAGCAGGTATTTGATTTAATTTTCTATAAACTTTTGCTCTATTACTTTCCCAAGATAAAAATACAGCACTAATTGCACCTAATAATTGATCGTAAACATTTTGTGGAAAATCTTTTTTAGTTTGATCTTTAACAACTTTTTTAAAATCGTTAATTAAACCTTCCCAGTCATTTTCATCTAAATCAGTATCCAAAAAAACACCTTTAGTTAATTTATAATTTTCAATAAGTTCTTCAAAATGATAACCTTCAACTCCCATTACAACATTTGCGTACATTTGGATAAATCGTCTGTAGCTGTCTTTTGCAAATCTCATATTGGAAGTTTTTTTAGCTAAAGCTATTACGGTTTTATCATTTAAGCCAAGATTTAAAATTGTATCCATCATTCCTGGCATTGAAACTCTTGCCCCTGATCTAACTGATAATAACAATGGATTTGATAAATCACCGAATTTCTTTTTGACTTCTTTTTCTATTAATCTCAATTCTTTTTTAATTATATTAATTATTTTAGAACTAAGCTTTTTTTTATCCTTGTAAAATAAATCACATACTTTAGTTGAAATAGTAAACCCTGGAGGAACAGGTAGGCCAATTCTTCCCATTTCAGAGAGATTTGCTCCTTTTCCTCCTAAAAAATTTTTAGGATTCTTAATATTTTTTAAGTCTTTTGATTTAAAATTTAAAATTAACTTATTCACTATTTGCTCTCAATATTTGAAAAATTTATGTAATTATCAAACGTTCTACATAACATTTGTAAAAGTTCCAATCTGTTTTTTTTAATATTTTTATCTTCCTCATTAACTTTTACATTATCAAAAAAATCATTAATTACTTTTTTAGCCTCAGCTAAAATAATAAGAGATTCTCTGAAATTTTCATCTTTATTTGTATTTGCAAAGTATTTTTTTAATTCTTTTATTTTTTTAAACAGATTTTTTTCATAATCACTTTTAAAAATACCAGGGTCAGTTGTATTTGAAAGTTCTAAATTTGTATCCTTTAGCTCGTTATTAAGGATATTTAATGCTCTTTTATAACTTGAAATTATACTTTCTCCAATTTCATGACTTATTACATTTTGAAAGTTAATTGCTTTAGAGTATACTTTTTTCATATCGTTAAAACTATGTGAGTTTATACTGGCTTCTATAATATCGTTTCGAATTTTTTTATCTCTCATGTAATATTTTAATCTATCTATTAAAAAATCTGTTACTTCTTTTTGTAATAATTCGTTTGGTAATTTAAGACCTTGATTCTTGTGCGTAGAAATTGAATAACTAATAAGATCTTTGACATTAAATTTTTTATTATTATCAATTAGCAATTTTATAATACCTAATGCTGATCTTCGTAAAGCATATGGATCTTTTGAACTAGTAGGCTTTTGATTGACTCCAAAAAATCCAACTAAAGTATCTATCTTATCAGCTAAAGCTAAAGCGACACTAAAAGGTTTTTTTGGTGTTCTGCTATCGATGCCTGTTGGTAAATAATGTTCACTAATTGCTAAAGAAATATCTTTATCAAAACCTTGCACTTCTGCAAAATATCCTCCCATAATCCCTTGAAGTTCAGGAAATTCTCCAACTAAATCTGAAATTAAATCAACTTTACAAACTGATGCTGAAAGTTCTACTTTATCTTTACTTATTAATAATTGATCAGAAATCAAGCCCCCAAGTTTTCTCATTCTTTGAATTTTATCAAAATAAGACCCAAGACCCTTAAAATAGTTCATAGTTTTTAATTTTGATATCTGTTTAACTAAATTTTGTGATTTATTTTTTTCCCAAAAAAATTCTGCATCACTCAATCTTGCTTCTACCACTCTTTCATTTCCTGACTTTATGTATCCAGTTATATCTTTGTTATTTGCTACAACTAAAAATTCATTTGTTATTTTTCCTTTTTTATCAAATGTTGGAAAATACTTTTGATGGTGCTGCATTGTGATTATTAAAATTTCTTTTGGTATCTTTAAAAATTTTTCATCAAATTTACAATTCAGAATATTAGGTTGTTCAACTATATTTGTAACTTCTTCTAAAAGTCTATCATTTTTTTCAATAAAAAAATTTTTCCTTTTTGATATTTTTTCTAATTCTTTATTTATAAATTCTTTTCTTAAATTATGATCAATAATAGCTCCTGATTTTTTAAAAAAATCATTATAACTTTTAAAGTCCCTAAATATTTTTTTTTTATCCTCGAATTCTTTATCAACAAAAGATGTGTTTGAAGATATTAAGTGATGAAATTTAAAATTTAAATTCTTTTTATCAAAAACAGCTAATATTGATTTTAATGGTCTAGCCCAACTAAGTGTATGAACTCCCCATCTCATAGATTTTTTCCATTGCAATTTGTCTAGAATTAATGGTGTATGCTCTTCAAGTAAGTTGACTGTATATAGCTTTTTTGATGATTTTTTGAAAAAATAAAACTCACCTTTTTCTATGTTTCTTTTAAATAAATCATTTTTGGTTATTTGATTAGACCTTAAAAAACCTACAATTGCATTTTCTGGTGCATGAATATTTGGTCCTTTCACTTCCTCTGCTTTTTGAGTTACTTCTGTTAATAAGTCTTTAAACAAAATAACAAGTCTATTCGGAGTTGAATAAGAAGCACTTTTTTTGTAGGAAATTTTCTTTTCCTCAAATAATTTTTGAAAGTTTTTTAATAAGATTAATCTAGAATTACTTTGCAAATTTGCAGGAATTTCTTCACTAAATAATTCTAAGAAAAACTCTGACATTATTTTATTTGACTACTTAACCAAGTCTCAGCAACTGCTTTTGTAATATCTCTAATTCTTCCAATATACTCTGCTCTTTGAGCAACACCTATCACTCCCCTAGCATCTAAAATGTTAAATACATGACTTGCTTTTAAACATTGATCGTATGCAGGAAGAGATATTTTTTTTTCTACCAATGATTTTGCTTCCATTTCCAACATATCAAACATTTGAAATAAATTGTCTGTATTCGCATGTTCAAAATTGTATGCTGAAAATTCTTTTTCTGCTTGAAGAAACACATCTCCATATTTTATGTCATTGTTATTCCACACAAGATCATAAACATTTTTCTTTTGTTGTGTAAACATACATATTCTTTCTAGCCCGTAAGTTATTTCAACTGAAACTGGCTTGCACTCGATACCTGCCATTTGTTGAAAATAAGTAAATTGTGTAATTTCCATACCATCACACCAAACTTCCCATCCAAGTCCAGCAGCACCCAAAGTAGGACTCTCCCAGTCATCCTCTACGAATCTAATATCATGCTCTTTATGATTAATTCCAATTACTGTTAAACTATTAAGATAAAGTTTTTTGATATTATTAGGTGATGGCTTGATTAAAACCTGAAACTGATAATAGTGCTGTAGTCTGTTTGGGTTATCACCATATCTTCCATCTGTTGGTCTTCTTGATGGTTGTACATATGCTGTTCTCCAATGTTTTGGTCCTAAAGATCTTAAAGTTGTTGCTGGATGAAAAGTTCCAGCTCCCACTTCTATATCGTATGGTTGTAAGATAATACATCCTTGTTTGCTCCAATATTTTTGTAGACTCAAAATAGTATCTTGAAATGTTTGAAATTTTGGTTTTGTTATTTTTTTTTTAGAAGCCATATCGTTGCCAGATAGATCTTTCCTCTAAAATATTTGCAAAGTGATCCATTTGATTGTTTGATGAAGAAAGTTTTTTACTTAACCAACCTTTAGATTTTTCAAATTTTTTAATTACAACATCTTCTCCAAATTTTTCTTTTAGAATTTCATTTGCATTTCCCAATCCGTCAATTAATCCTAAATCTCTAGCTTTACTTCCAGCCCAAAATTCACCTGAGAATAATTCAATTCCATTTTTTTTAAGCTTAGAGCCTCTGCTTTCTTCTACAACTTTAATAAAATCTTTATGAAGATCTAGTTGAATATTTTTAAGCCTTTCAATATCTTCTTTTTTTTCTTCCTGAAATGGATCTAATGAGCTTTTATTTTTTCCAGCAGTATGAACTCTTCTCTCAACACCAACTTTTTTTATTAACTCCGTAAAACCAAAAGAAGAATATATAACTCCAATTGATCCGATTATTGAACTTGAGTTTGCATATATTTCATCGCCTGCGCATGCTATTAAGTATCCACCTGAAGCTGCCACATCTTCAGCAAATACAATAACTTTTATTTTGTTTTTTTTAGCTAATTCTCTTATAAATTTGTAAATTAAGTGAGATTGTACAGGAGACCCTCCTGGGGAATTTATAGTAATTGCAACAGCTTTTGCTTTTTTTAGAGAAAATGCTTTTTCAATAATTTCCTCTTGTCCTGAAAAATCGATACCTTGTTTAAATTTTCCAACATTACCTATAACGCCATTTAGCTTGATATGAGCGACTATTTTTTTCTTTTTAAAAAAAGAGAACATTGTTAATCCTTATAGAATTTTTGATTTAATATAAAGCCTACTTATAGTTGAAGATTTAGGTGCGTCAATTGATAAGTAATAAATATAACTTAATTATACTAACTTAATTTTTATGGGAACTGTTGTTCAACTTAAAAACCAAATAAATAATTCTTATTTTCAGCTCAAAGAATCAGTTGATGAAAAATTTGTTTTGGTTGAGGAAAAAATAAAATCAAAATTAACTAGTGAAGTTGATTTAGTTGAAAAAATGACTGACTATCATGTCAAAACTGGTGGAAAAAGACTAAGAGCACTTTTAACGCTTGGTTCTGCAAAATTATGTGGCTACACAAAAGGTGGTAGAGATATCAATCTAGCAGCGTGTGTTGAAATGATACATGGCGCTACATTAATGCATGATGATGTCATAGATATTGGTAGCGTTAGAAGAGGAAAAAAAACACTAAATTCGATATGGGGAAATCAATCATCAATATTAATTGGAGATTATCTCTTAAGTAGATGTTTTGAGATGATGGTTGAAGATGGAAATTTAGAAATCTTAAAACTTTTATCATCTACTTCTTCAAAGATTGCACAAGGGGAAGTATTACAACTTCAGCACAAAGGTGAAGTTGACATGTTAGAAGAAACATATTTCAAAATTATAACGGCAAAAACTGCTGAACTTTTTTCAGCAGCGACTAAAGTTGGCGCTATCTTATCTCATAAAGAAGCAAAAGAGAAACAAGCGCTTGAATTTTATGGAAAAAATTTGGGTTTAACATTTCAAATTGCTGATGATACTTTAGATTATAATTCCGACTCAAAAGTTTTTGGAAAAAAAATTGGTAAAGATTTTTTTGAAGGCAAAATTACTTTACCTGTAATTTTATTATTTCAAAGAATAAGTTCTTTGGAGAAAGAAAGATTAAAAAGTATTTTTAAACAGAATATTAGATCAGATGAAGATTTAAATTTTACTTTAACACTTATTAAAAATTATAATATAATCAAAGAATGTCATAAAAAAGCTGAGCACTTCATTAGCCTTGCTTCAAATTCTTTAATTGTATTTGAGGATACTGAAGAAAAAAAAATTTTAGAAAATCTCACTTCATTTAGTTTAGAAAGAAATTTCTAGGGGCTTAATAAAGATTTATTCCAATTACCAGTTTTATCTTTTGTATATTTTAATCTTTCATGAATTCGGCTATCTCCATCTAACCAAAATTCAATACTTAAAGGAGTCAGGTTCCATCCTGACCAATAATCTGGTCTTGGCACTTTAGATTTATTAATATATTTTTTTTTATAAGTTTTTATTAAATCTAAAAGTTCACCTCTGTTATTAAGAATGGAGCTCTGTTTAGATGCCCAAGCACCAATTCTACTTTCGTATCCTCTGGTATTATAATATTCATCTGCTGTTTTATCTGAAACCTTTTTAATAGTTCCATTAATTCTTATTTGTCTTAAAAGAGATTTCCAATGAAAGCACATTGCTGCTTTTGGATTATTTTTAAGTTCATTTCCTTTTTGACTATTTAAATTAGTATAAAAGACAAAACCATTTTTATTAAAATCTTTAAGCAAAACCATTCTAACAGATGGAAAATTGTTCTCGTCTGAGGTTGCTAACGCTAGAGCATTAGGATCATTTGGTTCTGTTTTTTTAGCTTCATCCATCCATACTTTAAATAGTTCTATTGGATCATTTAGATCTAAAAAGCAGTTATTAAGCCCAAGTGAGTTTTTTTGATTCATAATTTAAACAAAATAATCTATATATTATAGATAATGTCATTTAATACTTTTGGAAAGCTATTTCGTTTCACTACATGGGGAGAATCTCATGGCCCTGCAATAGGTTGTATAGTTGATGGTTGTCCACCCAATATAAACTTAAAAGAAGTAGATATTCAGGCAGAATTGAATAAGAGAAAACCTGGACAATCAAAATTTACCACTCAAAGAAAAGAAGATGATAAAGTTCAAATTCTATCGGGAGTGTTTGAGGGAAAAACAACAGGTACTCCTATTTCATTAATTATTTATAATCAGGATATGAGGTCTAAAGATTACAATAATATTAAAGATAAATTTAGACCTGGACACGCTGATTTTACATATTTTAAAAAATATGGAATTAGAGATTATAGGGGTGGAGGAAGGTCTTCTGCCAGAGAAACGGCCACAAGAGTTGCAGCAGGAGCAATAGCCAAAAAAGTTTTGGAAAAAAAATTAGGTAAAAAGTTTCAAGTTATAGGCGCTGTTACTCAATTAGGAATATTAGGTTGTGATATTAATAAATGGAATGATCTAACTATAAGAAAAAATCCATTTTTCTGTCCAGACAAAGCTATGATAAAAATTTGGGAAAAATATTTACTGAGTGTAAGAAAATCAGGTTCTTCTTGTGGTGCTGTCATTGAAGTAAGAGCTAGAGGAATACCAGTAGGACTTGGTGCTCCAATATACTCAAAATTAGATATGGACATTTCATCTGCAATGATGAGTATTAATGCTGTTAAGGGAGTTAATATTGGTTCTGGAATGAATTCTGCACAATTAAGTGGAGAACAAAACTCGGATGAAATTTCTCAAAAAGATAAAAAATTAAAGTTTGGGTCAAATAATGCCGGAGGAATTTTGGGAGGAATTTCTACTGGTCAAGAAATTGTAGCCTCGTTTGCTGTCAAACCAACCTCTTCAATTTTAACTTCAAGAAAAACTATAAATAAATTTGGAAAAAATACCACTATATCTGTTAAAGGCAGACACGATCCTTGCGTTGGTATTCGTGCCGTTCCTGTTGGTGAAGCTATGATGAATTGTGTTTTACTAGATCATTATTTAATGAACAAGGCTCAATGTAGTTAAAACTTATAAATTTAATTTTTAACTACTTTAATATTATCCTTTGATAATAAAGTGTCTAAAATTTTTTTTGAAATTTGAGTAGCGTTAAGACCTGCTATATCATACATCTTTTTTGGAGTGTCTTGTTCAATAAAAATATCTGGTAATGTCATTGACCTAAATTTTAATCCTTTATCAAATATACCTTTTTCTGCCAGTAAATTTTTAACATGAGAACCAAAACCACCTATAGAACCTTCTTCAATAGTTATCATCACCTCATGCTCTCTTGCACACCTTAAGATAAGTGCTTGATCAAGAGGCTTAGCGAATCTAGCATCAATTATAGTTGTGGTAATACCCTTGTTATTTAATTCTTCAGCTGCAATTTTACATTCTTCAAGCCTTGTGCCTAAACTGATGATGCAAGCTTGTTTACCTTCTCGAATTACTCTTCCTTTTCCTACTTCAATTTTTTGATCTATCGAAGGTAATTCCAGTCCGACACCTGTGCCTCTTGGATATCTTATTGCACTAGGCTTGTCATTAATATCAATAGATGTATTGATCATCTTAACCAATTCAGTTTCATCACTTGCAGCCATTACTACAAAGTTAGGCAGTGTTGATAGATAAGTAATATCAAATGAACCAGCATGCGTTGACCCATCAGCTCCAACTAAGCCTGCTCTATCGATCGCAAATCTTACTGGTAAGCTTTGTATGGCTACATCGTGAACAACTTGATCATAAGCTCTTTGTAAAAAAGTTGAATATATTGCAACATAAGGTTTATAACCTTCAGTCGCTAGACCTGCACTAAAAGTCACCGCATGTTGTTCGGCTATTCCGACATCAAACATTTTTTTGGGAAACTCTTTGGCAAAAATATCCATTCCTGTTCCGCCTGGCATTGCAGCAGTAACACCTACAATTTTACTATCTCTATGGGCATGTTTAACCAATGTATTTGCAAAAACTTTTGTATAAGCAGGCAGATTTGTAGTACTTTTAATCTGTTCTCCAGTTATAACATTAAATTTTGATACTCCATGATAATTGTCGCTTGCCTTTTCTGCGTATGAATAACCTTTTCCTTTTTGTGTTTTTACATGAATCATAATAGGTCCTTCATGTTTTGAATCTCTTGCATTTTTTAAAATTGGCAAAAGAACACTTAAATCATGACCATCAATAGGGCCTACATAGTAAAATCCTAGAGAATTAAACATAGTGCCACCCGTAAATGCTGAACGTAAAAAATCCTCAGCTTTTCCTGCTTTGGCGCTAAATCTTTTTGAAAAAGCAGAAGTAATCAATTTTAACGTTTCTCTTAAACTAAAATAAATTTTCCCGGATAATAGTTTTGCCAAGTATGTTCTCATGGCACCAACTGGTTTAGCTATTGACATGTCATTATCATTTAAAATAACAATCATTTTCGTTTTTGATGCTCCTGCATTATTCATCGCTTCATACGCCATACCCGCACTTATTGCTCCATCACCAATAACAGCTATGACATTATTTGATTTATTAGATAATTTGTTCGCTTCAGCTATTCCAAATGCTGAAGATATAGAGGTTGAACTGTGCGCAGCACCGAAAGGATCATATTCGCTCTCAGATCTTTTGGTAAATCCAGATAAGCCATTACCTTGTCTTAAAGTTTTAATCTTATTTTTTCTTCCAGTCAAAATTTTATGTGGATAGGTTTGATGACCAACATCCCAAATCAATCTGTCATTTGGTGTGTTAAAAACATAATGTATTGCAATAGTTAATTCTACAACACCAAGTCCAGCACCTAAATGTCCACCAGTTTCAGAAACAGCATCAATCATTACATTTCTAACTTCATTGGATACTTCTTGAAGATTGCTTTCAGGCAATTTTCTTAAGTCCGAAGGAAAATTTATATGTTCTAAAAATTTATAATTTCTCATTATTTATTTCTTGTTAAAATATAATTTAAAGTTTCATTTAAACTATTTGAGTTTAAACCATATTTATCTAAATCATTAATTATTTTAGATTTAATCTTATTGCTATACTTAATAGCATTTTTATATCCAAGTAAACTAATTAGAGTAGCTTTACCTTTTTTTTTATCTTTACCAGTTATTTTTCCAGCAAATTTAGATGAACCTCTAAAATCGATAAGATCATCTGCTATTTGAAATAAAAGTCCTATATTTGCACCAATATTTTCAAAAAACTTAATTTCTTTATTATTCTTTTTTTTGATAATAGCTGGAACAACACAACAAAAACTAAATAATTTTCCTGTTTTTTTTATTTCCATATCTATAATCTTATTTTTAGATATTTTTTTTTTTTCAAAACTTAAATCTAAATATTGACCTCCAGCTATTCCTATATGTCCAGAAGACTCAGATAATTTTTGAATCAAATCTACTTTGGCTTTTTGATCAATTTTTAAATTTGAACTAGCTAAAATTTCAAAGGCCATTGTTAACAATGAATTTCCAGCAAGAACAGCCGTGGACTCTCCAAATTTAATATGGGTAGATGGTTTTCCTCTTCTTAAACTGTCATTATCCATACAAGGTAGGTCGTCATGAATAAGGGAATAAGCATGAATACATTCTATCGCAGCACCAATAACAATTAATATATCATATTTAATTTTAAATACAGTGCCTATATCCAATAATATTTTCGATCTAATTTTTTTTCCTCCTGGAAATAATCCATATTTCATTGCAGAGATCAATTCTGTTTTTTTTTGTTTTTTTATAAATATTTTAAGAAATAGATTTGTATCTTTTGCTATTTGAGCAAGTTTATTTTGCATTTTTTTTTGTAATTATATTGTTTATTTTTTTTTTTGTTTCTTCTTTAATGTTTTTCGTTGTTTTTTGAAATTTCTTTTCAATAACATTGTTTAATTTCAACAACTCTTGATAGACTTCAATTGAGTTACTCAGATCCTTTTTTTTTTCTAAAGACTCAATAATGTTATTTGCTTCATTTGTTAAATCTTCAAGAGATTGAGAATTATTATCAAGTGGTAAATTTTTATCTTTCATATAATAATGATTATTAATACATGAAAACTATTCAATCAAATATCAAAAAAGCTATAAAATACCTAGATAAAAATTGCTCAATAGGTGTGCCAACCGAAACTGTTTATGGATTAGCTGCTAATGCATATGTCGATTCAGCTGTAAAAAAGATTTTTAAATTAAAAAAAAGGCCAAAAAATAACTCTCTAATTGTTCATTATTCTGACCTCAATTCTTTAAAAAAAGATTGTTTTGTAAATGACAATTTTGTGAAACTTTATAAAAAATTTTCTCCTGGACCAATTACTTACATTCTAAGATTAAAGAAAAATTCAAAGATTTCAAAATATGTAACTAATAATAGAAAAAACTTAGCTGTGAGATTTCCTAAGCATAAAGTTTTTCAAAAACTATTAAAACAACTAAATTATCCTTTAGCAGCACCCAGCGCTAACATCTCAACTAAAGTAAGTGCTGTTCAAGCTAAAGATGTCAGGGAAGAGTTTGGTAAAAAAATTGAATATATATTAGATGGTGGAAAATGTTCAATAGGTATAGAGTCAACAATAGTTAGTCTAGTAAACAAACCAACTATATTAAGGTTGGGTGGTTTAGATGTAAGCAAGATTCAAAAAACTTTAGGATATAAAATGCATCTTAATACTAATCCCAAAAATAAAATTGCACCAGGTCAATCACGTCTACATTATTCTCCAGGAATTCCGTTAAAAATGAATGTTACAGAACCCAAAAAAGGTGAAGCTTTTATTTTAATGAAAAAAAGAAAATACAAACTTGATAATTTTTATTATTTAAGTACGAACAATAATTTGAAACAGGCTGCTAAAAACTTATATTCTTGCTTAAGAAAAATTAAAAAAAAAGGTTATAAATCAATTTCTGTTGAAAAAGTTAAAAATAAAGGATTAGGAAAAACTATAAACGATAGATTGATTAGAGCATCACATTTTAAACATACATAAAATGTGATTATGTGAAACTTATTACTTATAATTAATATTTTTTTAAAATATTAAAAATTCTATCAGCAACCATTCCATCTCCAAAAATTTTTGATGGCGTAATCTTTTTTTTATTTAGATAAGTAACTGCTTTAAAAATTTTTTTATAATTATATCCAGTTAAGATATTATTTCTATTCACCAAGCTTAATTGTCGCTCTGTTGACTCTCGTATGGTGATGCATGGTACGCCTAACAAGGAAGCTTCCTCTTGAATACCACCTGAGTCTGTAAAAATAATTTTACTATTTTTCATTATAGTTAAAAAATTTATAAATTCTAAAGGTTTGGCAATTTTTATAAACCTTAATTTTTTAATCTTAAGTTTTTTAATTATTTTTTCTGTTCGTGGATGAACTGGAAATAAAAAATTGAAATCAAATTTTTTTCCTATTTTTTCAAGGTCAAGGATCAATTTATTTAACTTTATAGGATTATCTACTGTTTCTGGTCTATGTAATGTGATTAAAAAGTATTTTTTTTTTATTAATTTAAATTTATTCAAAATACTATTTTTTGCAGTTGATGCTTTATATTTTTTAATCATATCTGAAACTGTATTTCCTACTATAAATATTTTTTTATTTACAGTTAACCTCTCGTTTTTTAAATTATTAAAATCAAATTTTGTTGGTACAAAAAGATAGTTTGAAAGTTGATCTATAATCTTTCTATTAATTTCCTCAGGCATTTTTTCATCAAAAGATCTTAGTCCAGCTTCAATATGGACTATGTTAATTTTTTCTTTATCTACAAATTGTTTTCTATTAAAAATTGATGCAGCAAAAGAGCCTGCTAAAGCAGTGTTTGTATCGCCTTGAACAATTAAATAGTTAGGTTTTTCTTTATATAAAATTTTTTCTATACTGCCAATACTTTTAGAAAAAAAACTATCATATCTAGAGCCAGATGCTTTAATATTGTATTTTGGTTTTGGCACATTAAAAAATTTGAAAAAAACTTTACTCATTATTTTTATATAATGCTGATTGGTATTAATTAAAAAAAAATTAATTTTCTTTTTTTTTAAAATTGTAATTAGAGATGCAAGTTTAATGATTTCTGGCCTAGTTGATAGTACAATACAAATTTTCATATTTAGTTAAGTTTTGAAAATATAATTTAATCTTATATAGTTCTTTAAGAAACTAATAAAATAATTAATTAATCCATGAATGAAAAACTTATTAAAAACAATATAGTCATCATATTCTTGGCTGTAATACCTATTTTTTCACTCATTATTGGTTTTATTTTAAATGAAGATCTTTCAACTGGTGGTGCAAAATGGGACTTTAATTTGACTTGGCCAATAATTATTGATTATTCAAATTTTAACTTTACCACAAGTATTACAAGACATATGCCGTTGCACTATGCTTTGCTATCCATATTAAATAAAGTCTTTAACAGTCAGGAATTTATTAGAATTTTTTATCTATTTTTCAGTTTTCTGCTTCCTATTTTTATTTATCTAAATCTTATTAAAATTTATAATTATAATAAAATTATCTTACTAGTTTTTAGTTCAAGTTTTTTATTTATTCCTTTATTTAGAGCGTCCTCTATATGGGCAAATGCACATTTAACGGCCACTATTTTTTTTTTAATTGGTAATTATTTTCATTTAAAATCTAAAGAAAAAAATATTTTTTCATATAAAATTATTAATTTATTATTTTTATCTTTTTCAATATACTGTATTCAAACTTACTTTCTTTTATATTTGTTTTACCTATATAATTATTTTTTATCTGAAAAATTCAAAAATTTTATTAAACTTTTCCTATTTAGTGTTCTACTAAGTTTACCTGGATTGATTTTTATTATATTAAATCCAAGGATTGTTGGTTTTGGGGATATAATAACTCGTGACATTTTGTATACATTCTCTGCTAATTTTTCTCTAATATTTTTCTTTTTTATCTTTCTGTTAATCAATAAAGAAAATTTAACTATAATTCTAAACCAAATCAAAATTTTTAATAAGATAGAAATTGTTACTATACTGATAATAGTTTTTTATGTTTTCTACAATCAAGATCTTTTTTCCTTAGATCCAAGGCTTAGAGGCGGTGGTTTTTTTTACAAATTATCTTACTTGGTTTTAAGTAATAACATAATTTTCATTACATCATTTCTTTTGGGACTAATTACTTCTTATATTGTTGTTAAATATGAGCCTAAAATTTTACTTATTTTGTTAATAATGAATTTAATGAGTTTAAATTTTATCGTTTATCAAAAATATTTTGAACCTTTATTTTTAATAATGCTAACAATTTTATTCAAAAATTTTTTAATAAATAACGTATTATTAAATTTTAAAAATACCTTAGTTTTTTACGGTTTAATATTTTTGTATTTTTTAACAGCTTATATAAATTATCTGGGTAAAATTTCATTTAATTTGGTACTTTAATTTATCTATGACCTTTAAAAAAAAGTAAACGTAGTGTTAATAAAATTGTTTTTGTTAATTTCATTTTACTTTGACCTATTTTATAGTCATAGCTAAGGGTAAAAGGAATTTCAGATATTTTTAAATTATTATTCCTACCAGTTAAAAAAAGTATTATTTTTGCAGCAATATTGAAGTCTTCATTTTTAAAAAACTTCTTGTTCTTTAAAATATCTTGAATTAGTTCGAATTTGTAGGCTCTAAAATTACAAGTATAATCATTTAAATTATTATAAGGGTAAAACAATTTAAATAAATGTTTCGCACCTATACTTAAAAAATGACGCCACAAAGTTAATCCATTAACTTTTGATGATTTAACAAATCTAGATGCTATTACAATATCACTTCCAGTTTGTATCTTTTTAATCATTTTTGGAATTTTTGAAATTGGATGTGTATTATCACTATCTAATGTAACTACGGTATCTATATCTCTAGCTTTATTAAAAATTAGTTTAAAACCTGTTTCCATGGTTAAGCTTAGTCCTAGATTTTTTTTATGCCTGGTGTAGATTAATTTAAATTTATATTTTTTATTTTTTAATAAAATTGTATTATCTGATGAACAATCATCTACCAGAACAACAGTAATACCTTTAATTTTTTTAGTTATTTTGTCAATTTTTTCAAATACTTTTATGAGATTTTTCTTCTCATTAAAAGCTGGAAGCAAAATATAGTTCATAGTTTTGTTTATAACTCTTTTATATCTCATAAATAAATGCCTGCACCAAATTAATCCTAAATTTAACATTCATATTTTTTTTACTTTAAGAAGAAAAAAGATAATAAATATTGATATTATTGGTGCGCCTGCTAGGAGTCGAACCCAGAACCTCCTGATCCGAAGTCAGGCGCTCTATCCAGTTGAGCTACAAGCGCATATAGTATTAATATTACATTT